>R27__coassemble_1105_pt1 | contig 13327 bp, 9 predicted proteins | sample R27__metabat2_high_PE_015 | metagenome-assembled genome bin R27 | reverse complement strand
AAGGGCGGATACAAGGCCGTTCCCGAGGGCAGTGAACCAGGCGGAACAGAACATGTTGAAGCCGCAGAGCAGGAAGCTCAGCATATAGATACGCAGCGCGTGCCCGGTGAGCGAACAAAGCTCAGCATCATAACCGACGAACAGCCTTGACAGCCATGGCGCGGAAACTTCCGCGAGCGCCGTCATGATGACTCCGGCCATGCCGATGAGAGCCAGGCTTTTGCTCAACAGGCTGCGAAGCTCCTGCCTGTCACCGGCACCGTAATTGTAGGCTATTACTTGTGAAACGCAGAGATTGTAGCCTATGAATACGGCAGCGAAGATGAAGCCTACGTACATGATGATTCCGTAGGCCGAGACACCGTTTTCACCGATGTATTTCATTAACTGGAGATTGTATCCTATGCTCACGACATTGAGGGCAATGTTTCCGACGTATTCCGACATACCGTTCGTGCATGTTTTCAGAAGGGCTTTCCAATCAATGCCGCGTATCTTGACGAACCGCAGATGCGAATTGTTCCTTTTAGAAGAAAAGTAAAGTATAGGGTAGATGCCGCCGAGGGCGAGCGCAATTGCAGTGCCTGCCGCGGCTCCGAGCAGCCCCCATCCGAAAACCAGGATGAACAGAGCGTCCAGTGCAATATTCGCACATCCGCATATCAGGCTCATCCTTGTGCCGAGATGAGGCCTTTCCGCTGTCATGTAAAATGATTGGAATGCCATCTGGAGGATGAAGGCCGGCATTGACAGAACCATAATGCGTCCATATCCGACAGCGAGAGGAATCATGTCCCCCTCGGCTCCCAATGCCATTACTGCGGGTTTCATGAAAATGAAGAGGAGGACAGTGAAAGCCAGACCGGCCGCAATGCTTATTCGGATAAGCAAAGTGAATATGGAGTCGGCTTTTTCTATATCTCCTTCTCCGATGGTTTTGGATACAAGCGCGCTTCCACCCGTGCCGATCATCAACCCGACGGCAGAAACAAGCGCAAGGGCCGGCCAGACAATGTTGAGGGCGGCGAACTCCGTGCTTCCGGCAAAATTTGAGACAAAATATCCGTCTACGATGCTGTAAATGGAAGTCACTATCATCATAGCAATAGTAGGAAGGCTGGTCTTTGCCAGTCTTCCTACGCTATAATGTCCCGCCAGCTCCACTTTCATAGGGCGGCAAAGATAATCAAAAAATCCAATACCCAGCCGTCTATTTTTTCAGGTAATAGGTGACGTAGGTGACAACCCGGACCTTTTTGATGTAAGGAGTGTTGGCATCGCGGTCGCTGATGCTGAAAGTGCCCTGTGACGCGTCTTTGATTTTTCCTATTCTGCTGTCGGAATCCTGGGCGAATTTCTGTGCCGCTTCCCTTGCATTCGCAGTGGCTTCTTCAATCATGGCCGGCTTGATGTCGTTGAGGGCCTCATAGTCGAAGGTGACCTGATTCTCCCAGGAGTTTGCCGTCAGCGTGATTCCTTGTTTGAGAAGTTCTGCGGATTTGGACTGGAGGGCCAGTACTTCGTCAATTCTTTCACTGCATACAGTGATCACGTTGGAGACCAGATAACGGTATACACGATTGTTGTTCCCGTATTCATCTGCATATTTATCGGAAATGACAGGGGAGGAAACAGTGATTTGCTCGGATGGAATTCCTCCTTCGTTGAGGAACTTGATGATGGCGGCATTGTTGGCCTCGGTCTCTTTCAATGCTGCCTGAAGGTCGTTGCCGATCGCTTTGTAGCAGAGCGGCCAGATGACTTTGTCCGCCTTCACTTCGCGTTCGCACAGTCCTTTCACCGCCACGGTCCTGTCGTATGATTTGAATTTTGCCACCGAAACTGGCAGCATGGCTCCTGCGATCACTATCGCGGCAGCCAGTATCAAAGCTGAATTCTTCATGTTGTCTGTTTGCTTACTTGGTTTAACAATGCCGATAAGGTACGTGTCAGGTGTGAGCGTGAGTACCGGCTGATATTTTCATGGGCGAAAGGACAAATACCGTTCCAAATATCCCATGAGCAGTCAATCGCTTTCCGTACATCTGCAATATTGTCCCAGTCGCACATCCATCCGGTATGAGTGTCTTCAAGAATCCCCGCAGCGGCTCCGTCCTCCTGGCCTATCCCCAGAATGGGCTTGCCTGCCGCAAGATACTCGAAAATTTTGCCGGGCAGTACGCTGCGGTATTCCGGCTCCTGCCTGAGAGGGAGTATCAGCAGGGAGGCGTCCTGCTGTTCCTTGACCGCTTCGTCATGGGAAACGTATCCTAAAAGGTCAAGCTTGTTTCCCAATCCCCGTTCCTTCAATGACGCGATAATCGCTGAATCCACCTTGCCGGCAAGGCGTATGCGGAGAGCTGATCCGAATTCTTTGTCTTCAGCGCATTTTGAGGCGAGTGCGTCCCAGAGAACGAGAGGGTTCCCGTCTTCGGCGAACAGCCCGGTGTGTGTGACGTTGAAACTTGTAAAGGATGTCCTGGCGGCATCGTCCCTGCTTGTGAAATCATCAGCGTCATATCCGTTGGTGATGAGCATTACCGGGGTCGTTGTCTCTGACTGGAAATCCCTTTGGACAAGCGGTGAGACTGCTATTATGGCGTCCGCCTCATTCAAAACGCTTTTTTCCATGCGGTGATGCCTCTTGTCGGATGCTTTTGTCAGATGGAGGTGCTTGTAATAGAACATTTTTGTCCAGGGGTCCCGGAAGTCCGCGACCCACGGAATCCCTGTGGCGCGATGCAGCCCGCGCCCGATCATGTGCATGGAGTGAGGCGGACCGCTTGTGACGATGGCATCGACAGGATGCTCGCGAAGGTATTCCTTCAAATAGCGTACTGACGGTCTTACCCACCAGACACGCGGGCCTGGGATGAACAGATTGCCCCTTATCCACAGCGGCAGCGTTTGTTTTATGCTTTTCTTTCCTCCGCTTATCGGGTTGACTTCTCCGCCGGTGGCTTTTGCCGCCCCGGCTTCTCCCGAGAGTGTCTTCATGTCGGTTGAAGACTTTGACCCGAAAAGTTTCCGATAGATTCCGTATGGCTCGACGATGGATCTCTTGATTATTTCCGCCTCAGCCGGGATATCCTTTGCAAGCGTGTTGTCCACAGAAGAGATTTCGGGGTTCAGAGGTGTGTAAACCACGGGCTGCCAGCCTTCCTGTGGAAGGAATTTAGAGAATTTGACCCAACGCTGCACACCGGATCCTCCAGCAGGTGGCCAATAATACGAGATTATCAGAACTCTTTTCACGGTTGTCAAAAATATTTGTTTTCCTCGCGGTACAGGGCGATAAAGATGAATATAAGGATAGTGAATGCCCAGAGGGAGGATCCACCGTAAGACAGGAGAGGCAAAGGGATTCCTATCACGGGCATGAGCCCTATGGTCATGCCGACATTGATGAACAAGTGCATGAAAATGCAGCTTGCCACGCAGTATCCGTATATCCTGGTGAAGGCTTCACGGCTTTTCTCCGCGTCTGTGACGATTCTCATTATCAAAAAAGCATACAGCAGTATCACGGCGGTGCATCCTGCAAATCGCCATTCTTCTCCAACCGTGCTGATGATGAAGTCTGTGCTTTGTTCCGGGTCAAAACCGTAAGTGGTCTGTGTTCCGTGCAGATACCCTTTTCCGAGCAGGCCTCCTGATCCGATTGCAATTTTTGACTGGTTGACATTGTATCCGATTCCTGACGGGTCTTCTTTCATCCCGAGAAGAACTTCGATGCGTCCTCTCTGATGGTCCTGCAGGACATTGTTGAACAGGAATTCTGTGGAGAATGTCAGAACGGTCCCAAGGAAGAACGCTCCGATGCTTGCCCACATATAGCGGTGCTTGTCGCGGTATCCTTTGGCTACGCATATGGGCAGAGAGATAGCGCATACCGCGAGAAGAAGATACACCGGCTTGAATTTCAGGAGGAAAGTCCATTTGTTGTCCGCCAATATCGCACCTGCTACCGAGGCATCGACAGAATCGAGAATGGCTGAACCGGGAATCAATGTTTCGCACAGAGAATGCCAGATATCAGGAAGGAAGGCCATGAACAGCAGTGGCGGAAGGCAGGTCAGCATCCATTTCATTCCTTTTCCGATCTGAAGGCAGTAGAAAAGGGAAACCAATGCGAGAAGGACAACTATGGAAATATAAGCGGAGGCTGTCAGCGTAAGTATGAACAGGAGTATGCACATCCCTGCGATGGCAAGCAGCCATCCGGAGAGACCTTCACGATAAAGGACGAATAAAAACCCCAAATAGACCAGTGCAGACCCTGTTTCGCTTTCAGCGACAATGGTCAGCATCGGTATACCGACAATGGCGGCGATGGTCAGGAAATCCTTTGTGTTTGAAAGTTTGAAGTTCGGTTTGCTCATGGTCGCCGCTACAAGAAGCGATGTCGTTATCTTGGATATTTCCGCCGGCTGGAATTTCACAGGGCCCAGCTCAAACCACGAGTGTGATCCTTTCACATCGTTGGAAACAAATATCACCAGGACGAGCAGGGCTCCGACGGCCAGATATGAAGGGATGGAAATGACTTCCCAAAGGCGTGGATTGATAGCGAAAAGAATCAGAGCCGCCAGCCCGATGGAAGAACAAATCCAGATGAACTGCTTGCCGCTCCGGACAGACAGGTCGAAAATGCTTGAAGGATTTGCAGAATGGATGGACGCATACACGTTCATCCAGCCGATAAGGACCAGAAGCAAGTAGTAAATGACCAGTTTCCAGTCAACGGTCTGCTTGAGACCTCGTTTATATGAAAGACTTGGCTGGAGCATGACATCAATCCTTTTTGACCCGTGACATAAGATCCGCCTGAAGAATCCTGTCTTCAACCGCTTTCCTTTCCGGACGGATGCCTCCGGTCAGATATTGTTCCATCATGAGGGATGCAATAGGACATGCCCATGTGGCGCCGAAACCGGCGTTTTCAATATATGCCGCTATCGCAATCTTGGGGTCGTCCATAGGGGCGAAGCAAATGAACACGGAATTGTCGGCGCCTCTCGGATTCTGTGCAGTGCCTGTCTTTCCGCAAACGTCTATGCCGGGAATGGCGGCGGCAAAAGCGGTGCCTCCTGCCGAGCCTCCACCGTTCACTGCCATGTACATACCGTTGATCACTTTTTTGAAGTTGGTCGTATCCACCAGAGGATACTGGCGTTCATGATACTTCTCGTCGATAGTAATACCCTCGGAGTCCTTGATGATGTGAGGGATGATATAATATCCGCGATTCGCTACGGTAGCACAGAGATTTGCGATTTGCAGAGGAGTCACACCGATTTCACCTTGTCCGATTGAAAGGGAGATGACGGTGCTGAAACGCCATCCGCGCTTGCCGTAAATTTTATTGTAATAGCTTGACGTAGGGATGTTCCCGCCAAGTTCTGACGGAAAATCACTTCCAAGCTTGCGTCCGAATCCGAAACTCAGCACATATTCGCGCCATTTGTCGAACGCGTCCTGTACGGTGTCATATTTCTTGTTTTCAAGGATGTTCCTGAACACATAGCAGAAGTAGCCGTTGCATGAAGTGGCGATGGCGTCCAGAAGGGCAAGCGGGGATGAGTGGCTGTGGCATCCCAACCTATGCCCGTTGCCGTATGGGAAGCCGCTGTTGCAGGGGTATTTGTCAGAAGGCTGAAGGACTCCTTCCTGAAGTCCGATAAGCCCGTTGACAAGCTTGAAAACAGACCCCGGGGGATATGATGCCATGACAGTGCGGTTGAACATCGGCCTGTATGGGTCTTTGATCAGTTCTGAGTAATGCTGCCCGATGTTGGCCAGCTGGTCAACGCTGATTCCAGGGCTGGAAACCATTGCCAGGATTTCTCCTGTTTTCGGTTCAATGGCAACAATGCTTCCGACTTTGTTCGTCATCAGTCTTTGTCCGTAATTCTGAAGCTTTGCGTCAATGGTGGTTACGACATCCTTTCCGGGTATGGCTTCCAGGTCCATCAGCCCGTCGTTGTATGCCGTCTGTATCTGGTTGTGCGAATCCCGGAGATAGACATGGTATCCTTTCACCCCGCGAAGTTCTTTCTCCATGGCGGATTCCATGCCGGTCTTTCCGATATAATCTCCCGGTTTGTATTCTCCCGGGTGGCTTTTTATGTATTCCGCATCGACCTCCGAGACGTATCCAAGAAGGTTTCCTCCGGCATCTATCGGGTAGTCGCGGATGCTCCTCATCTGTCCTTTGAAGCCCGGGAACTTGTATTGGATTTCTGCAAACTTCATGTATGTCTGCGGAGGAACCTGCTTGAGCAAAGTCTGGGACTGGAACCCTATGGATGATCTGTATTTGCGGTAATATGCCATTTTGTCCCGGATGAACCGGATATCAACGTCAAGGGCGTTGGCAAGCGCCAGAGTGTCGAAAGCCGAGACTTCGCGCGGTGTGACGATGATGTCATAGGCGACCTTGTTTCCGACTATGATTTCCCCGTTCCTGTCATAAATGATCCCGCGTGTAGGGTATATGGTTTCGTAAACCATCGAATTGTTGTCGGAGCTGACTTTATACTCGTCGTGGACAATCTGAATGGAAAAAAGTTTCAGCAGGAGAACGGCCACCACCACCCCGAGTCCAATAAGAAGCTTGTTTTTCCGGTTGATCTCCATAAAGTCCTAAATGCGGGAATCCCTTTTTCTTTCACTGGTAAGGATGTCGGCGGCGATCAATGAGAGGACGCATCCGCTGATTACGGATGCGCCATATCTGGCGAATCCGAACCACAAAGGTCTTGTTCCTGCTCCGTCTGCCCAGATATATATTGCGAGAAAGAGAGTCTGCGCCATGAATATGGCCAGGCTCATTTTTCCGAAACCGCTCTTGTTGATGGATATGTCCTCATGTCTGGCGAAAGTCTCTTCTCCGAATACCAGACGTATGATTCCCCTCCGGGCGAAGGCTACCGGCACAAGTGACAGGACATTGAGCCCCAGCAGTCCGTCACTCAGAAGGTCAACGGCCAGGCCTGCAAGAAATGCCGCAAAAAGAGAGAACACTGTGCCTCTGCTGATGGGTATCAAAAGAACCGTGACGGGAAGGACGGTAAGCACGACAAACTGTGACAGCCTGAAAAAATCACAGATGCATATCTGCAGAAGGAGCAGGATGATGAAAGGAATAAAATATCCGGTTTTTTTCATGGCTTGTCCTCCTCCTGATTTTCAAGGTTTTCCAAATATGTGATTTCCTCTTTTCCGGAATTTGACACCACTGTGACGTACTTCAATGTCGAATAGTCCTGGAACAAGGACACTTCTATTTCGTTCACCGCTCCGTTGACAATCTTTGAATCACCTGTAACGCCAAGTGGAATGTCTGCCGGGAAAAGTGAAGAATACCCGCTTGTCCAGACTGTATCACCCTTTTCGAATTTGTATTGGAGCGGGAGCTCTTTCAAAACGGCTCCGTTTCTGGTGATTCCATCCCATGCCAGCGGCCCCACAGCTCCTTCTTCACCTAAACGCGCGCTGATGCTCAGCCCGGTGTTCATGAATGACAGCCCATAGGAAAAATGCCTTTCCACCGCGTCTATGATGCCGATTATTCCCATGGACGTGATTACTCCCGATTGAGGGAGTATACCGTCTTCATATCCTTTGTCGATAATGAAGTAATTGTGCTGCTTGTTTCGGCTTATTTTAATGATGTTCGCAGGCAGATAGGTGAACTCGTCGCTGAATTTCAAGCTGTCCGCCAGTGCTTTCAGAACAAGGGCGTTGTCCATGTTCCTGTACTTTCTCAATTCCTCGGAAAGACGGAAATTCTCCTCTGCCAGAAGTTCGTTCTGTCTGTTGAGCAAAAAATAGTTCCTGATTCTGTCGCATCCCCCCCAAACTTTTGCGGAAACGGCATGTGCGGCTTTTGACAACCATATTTCCTGCAACTGTCCTGAATGGCTGAGCATACTGAGAGCAGCAATCTCCATGACAATGAAGATTGCTGCCCCGATGAGTTTCTTTCCTATTTTCCGGTCGTCCGCCATTTACCTCATCAGGAAGGAATAGTTTTCCGTATTCTTGAGAGCAATGCACGTTCCTCTTGCTACGGCGTGGAGAGGGTCTTCGGCCACGTGGAAAGGTATGTTGACCTTTTCTGAGAACCTCTTGGCAAGGCCTCGGAGAAGAGCACCGCCGCCGGAAAGGAAGATGCCGTTCTCCACGATGTCTGAATACAACTCAGGAGGAGTCTGTTCCAGCACATGCAGAATCGACGTTTCTATCTTGGCTATCGACTTGTCCAGACTGTGCGCTATTTCCTGATAAGAGATGACCGCTTCTACGGGATGGGCCGTCATGAGGTTCGGTCCCCGGGCGACAAAAGGCTCCGGCTCTTCTTCAAGATTCTGTATGACCGCTCCGACGGCAATTTTAATCTTTTCCGCTGTGATTTCTCCAACACGTATGTTGTGCTGCTGGCGCAGATAGTATTGGATGTCGCTTGTGAAGACGTCGCCGGCGGTACGTATGCTGTCCTGGACGACCAGTCCGCCCAATGAAATGACAGCAATCTCAGTAGTACCTCCTCCGATGTCCACCACCATGTTGCCTTTCGGCGCTTCTACGTCCAGACCTATACCGAGGGCCGCCGCCATAGGCTCGAAAATGAGGAACACGTCACGTCCTCCTGCATGCTCTGAAGAATCGCGGACGGCGCGGATTTCGACTTCCGTACTTCCGGAAGGAATTCCTACGACAATTTTGATGTTCGGAGTGAACAGTGACCTGTGCTTGGAATTGACCAGCTTGATGAATCCTCGGATCATCATTTCCGCTGCGTTGAAGTCTGCGATGACGCCGTCCTTCAACGGGCGGACAGTCTTTATTCCCGGGTTGGATCTTTCATGCATCAGCTTGGCTTTCTGGCCGATTGCGATGCATTTTCCGGAATTGTTGTCAATAGCGACGATGCTTGGCTCGTCCAAAACGATTTGGTCGTTCTGAAAGATGATGGTATTGGCCGTACCCAGGTCCATTGCCAACTCTTGAGTCAAAAAAGATAGTGCCATTTTTATTGTGCTGATTAATGAGATTGTAAAATTACTAAATTTGTAGAACAAATACTAAATTTGATTGTTAATTTGCAATCATATCAGGACTTGACCGAATGGAAAGGAAGAAATACGTTATCATAATGGCTGCAGGGCATGGTACCAGAATGGGTTCGAATGTCCCGAAGCAGTTTCTTGAACTGGACGGGAAGCCGATTCTTCAGATGACTATCGAAAAATTCGTGCTCTCCTATCCTGACATCAGGATAATCACCGTTCTTCCGAAAGAATATTTGCAGGGGTGGAGGAACTACTGTTCCCAGAGCAACTGTTTCTATCCTCAGATTCTGGTTGAAGGAGGCATAACCCGTTTCCATTCTGCCCGCAATGCTCTCAAAAAAGTCCCGGACGGGGCTCTGGTTGCCATTCAGGATGGTGTCCGCCCGTTGGTCTCTCCTGAACTGATTGTAAGGATGTTCTCGAAAATGGAGTCCTGCCGTGCTGTCGTGCCGGTCCTGCCTGCCGTTGACACTCTGAAAGTTCTTCGTAAAGCGACAGACGTTTCCGGACACGAGGTCCTTGAGACAGTGCAGGGCGGTCATGTGGACCGTTCGCAAATCTATCGCGCCCAAACCCCGCAGATTTTCCGGTCCGAAGACATCAAGGCCGCTTATGGCCAGGCGTTCGACACTTCTTTCACTGACGACGCATCCGTTGCCGAGAAAAAGAACATACCGGTTTCATACATTGAAGGCGAAAGGTTCAACATCAAGATCACAACTCAGGAAGACCTTGATGTTGCCAAAGCCATTATTTCCTCCGGTCTCTGCCTGTAGTCCGGATCACCGGTATCCAGACTTCATTTCCGTTGGCGGTTCACATTGGGGACGGCAATGATATCTGTTGTCTGCAATATGTCTTGCAGGAGTTATGTGTTCTCTATGTGTCAAAGTATTACGGGTGGCAACTTTGAACCAATTGATAGCATTATCGGAGCATTATCCATTATTTTCATCGAATAGACAGATTGTTACATTTTATATATGATACGTAGCTTAAATTTATAAAAATTATGGACAGATGATTTCTGCACATACGTGATAGAGAGGATTGCAAAACCACACGATTATATACCCACTAAATCATTTTCATATTAACCAAAACAGTAAATCTATGTTACTTAAACTGAAAAAAGCATTCGTGCTTTTGGTTTTTGGCATGGCACTGCCTGCAGCCGTCATGGCTCAGAACATCACCGTAAAAGGAACAGTTTCTGATGCCGGCGGAGCGCCTATCCCCGGTGCATTTGTCGCTGTCCAGAACACGACAAACGGCACAGTTACCGACCTAGACGGAAACTACTCCATCAGCGTTGCATCAAATGCGACTTTCGAAGTGTCCTTCATGGGTTATGTTACGGAAATCATTCCGGTTAATGGAAAGACAACGATCAACGTCACGCTTAATGAAGATGCCGAATCACTTGAAGCAACGGTCGTAATCGGATACGGTACCGCCCGTCGTTCAGACGTCACCGGTTCCATCGCCTCCGTAGGCGGTGAGACTCTCCGTGAGATTCCGGCAAACGACATCACCCACGCCCTCGCAGGCCGTGTCGCCGGTGTCCAGATGACCCAGACATCCACAAAGCCCGGTTCATCAATGCAGATCCGCATCCGCGGTACAAGATCGCTCTCTGCATCAAATGACCCTCTCATCATCCTCGACGGTGTACCATATATCGGCAACCTTACCGATATCTCCACCAATGACATCAAGAGCCTCGATATCCTCAAGGATGCCGCTTCGACAGCCATCTACGGATCAAGAGGTGCCAACGGTGTCATCCTCATCACCACTTACAAGGGTGTTGAAGGACAGGATGCAAAAATCTCGTTCAATGCCTATACTTCAGTAAAGAATGCTGTCAAGTTCCCTATGATGAACAATGTGCGCTATGCACAGGTACGCGAAATGGCCGGAAAGTACAGCAACACTCTTTTCGAAGACAACAATGTCAACACAGACTGGCAGGATCTCCAGCTTCGCAAGGGTCTCACCCAGAACTACGAGCTCAGTGTGACCGGAGGAACGAAGACCGGAAACTACCGTTTCGGTGTAACTTACTATGACGACCAGGGTGTTCTCCCGACTCAGGCATACGACCGCATTGCTCTCAACGGAAGCCTCGACCAGAGAATCGGCAAGTGGATCAGAGTAGGATTCACAACCAATACCAATTACAGCACCAACGAGGGCGGCCAGGTAAGCCTCGGACTCCGCAACTCACCTCTCGTGAACCCTTACGATGAGAACGGAAATCTCCTTTACCGTTTCAACATGCCATCAGACAATGACTACTATGTTTGGACCAGGGAGAGAATCGAAGAGATGACGGACAAGGGTGTTTACAACAATGAATCATACTCGTTCGGTACTTACAACAACGGCTATTTCCAGTTCAACTTCCCTTGGATTGAAGGTCTCTCATACAAGGCCAGCCTCGGCCTCAACTACCGTCTCTCACGCGGTGGTTCATTCACAGGAGTAGGTGTGAACGGTTCTGCATCAGCTCCTAACTCAGCAAGCTGGTCATTCAGTGACAACAAGAACTGGTCACTCGAAAACCTCCTCACCTACGACCGCACCTTCAATGACAAACACCATCTCAACATCGTAGGACTCTACTCAGCGGAGAAGACCACCTCACAGGGACAGAGCCTCAGCGGCAAGAACATCCCGAACGAACTCTTCCAGTGGTACAATATCGGAGCCTGCCTTTCTTCCGATATCACAGTAAGAGGAGGCTCATTCTCCCAGACACAGTTGATTTCATACATGGGACGACTCATGTACACCTATGATGACAGGTATATGATTTCCGCTGCCGTCCGTTCGGATGCTTCTTCAAGACTTGCCCGGGGTCATCAGTGGCACACATATCCGGCTGTGTCTGTAGGTTGGAACGTCCATAAGGAGAACTTCATGGCAGGAACGAAAGGCTGGCTTGACGAATTGAAGGTCCGCGCCGGATTCGGTGAGACTTCAAACCAGTCAATCTCTCCTTATTCAACCCTCGGCACCCTTTCATCAACCGTTTACAATTTCGGTCCTGAGATGGCTACAGGTTACTATGTAACCCAGCTTCCTAACGACAACCTCGGTTGGGAGTATTCCGAGACATGGAACTTCGGTCTTGACTTCTCATTCCTCAAGGGACGCCTCAGAGGTTCCGCCGAATACTACATTGTTGACACAAGGGACATTCTCCTCAACCTCTCACTTCCAAACACCTCCGGAGTCAGCTCATATACCGCAAATATCGGTAACACTCAGAACAAGGGCTTCGAGTTCACTCTCAACGGTACTATAATTGACAAGGGTGACTTGACATGGACTGCCGGCATGAACTTCTACATCAACCACAACAAACTCGTCTCTCTTGCAGACGGACAGTTGGAGGATATCGCAAACAACTGGTTCGTAGGCTACCCTATCGACTGTCTCTATGACTGGGAGTATGACGGACTGTGGCAGGAAGGTGATCCTTACATGGACATACTCGAGCCGAGTACAGTAAATCCGGCGACAGGTTACAAGGACGCTCTCGGTGCTATTAAGGTCAAATATCATGGACCAGTGGACGAGAACGGCGTTCCTACCAGACAAATCACGGCTGATGACAAGGTTCCGATCAGCGTCGAGCCTATCTTCCAGGGAGGTTTCAACACAGCTGTCGCATGGAAGAATTTCGACCTCTCCGTAATCGGTTCATTCCAGGCTGGCGGTATTCTTGTCTCCGCTCTCCACACGAGTCAGTCCGATAACGACATCAACTACCTCAATGGACGTCGCGGACAGATAGAGGTTGATTACTGGACCCCTGAAAACCCAAACACCAAGTACCCGAGACCTGGTTCACTGAGCGACAATGATATGATCAAATATCATTCAACTCTCGGCCATTTCAATGGAACATATCTTAAGGTCAACACCATCACTCTTGGATACAATTTCCATAAGCTCGGCGCTCTCAAGCAGGCCGGCATCAGCAATCTCAGGCTCTATGCCACTCTCCAGAACCCTGACATCTGCTTGTTCTCAGAGTTCCACAAGGAATGCGGTCTTGATCCTATCACCAATACCACCGGCGGTTCGTCTTATGGAAGACCCGGCCGTGTAGCTTATGTAGGCAACACAACTCCTACCACACGTGATATACTTATTGGTGTTAAGTTAAAATTATAAAAGGAATAAGATTATGAAAAATATATTTAAAACCATCATCAGCATTGCAAGCGTTGCGGTTC
>R27__coassemble_1067_pt1 | contig 13771 bp, 6 predicted proteins | sample R27__metabat2_high_PE_015 | metagenome-assembled genome bin R27 | reverse complement strand
GGTACGAAAGGTGGCATCGAGGCTGCAAGAATGGGCAACGACGTCATAATGACCCCATCCACATACTTCTACCTTGACTATTATCAGACAAAGGACCACACGCAGGAGCCGGAAGGCACCACATACGAGACATACCTTCCTTTGAGCAAATGCTACTCGTTCAATCCTTTCGACGGTCTGAGCGAAGAGCAGTCCCGGCATATCCGCGGCATCCAGGGCAATACTTGGGCCGAGCACATGTATGTGATGGAAGATGTGGAGCATATGGTGCTCCCACGCCTTGCCGCACTCTCCGAGGTATGCTGGAGCACATCAAACCGCACATCATACGACAGTTTCGTGGAACGCTGCCGTCAGGCCCTCCTTCCAATCTACGAATCCCGCGGCTACAACTACGCTGACTACGTATTCCAGAACCCACCAATCGAATAAAGTACATGAAAAGACTTCTTCTGATCAATCTGCTTCTTGCAGCAGCATTCAATGCCGGTGCCATGACTCCCCTCTGGCTCCGTGACGTAAAGATTTCCCCTGACGGATCCAGCATCGCATTCTGCTACAAAGGCGACATTTGGACTGTTCCGGCAGGCGGCGGCTCGGCCACAAGGCTCACCACACAGAACACCTACGAGGCCACCCCGGTATGGAGCCCTGACGGAAAACAGATAGCGTTCTCAAGCGACCGCAACGGAGGCTATGACGTATATATAATGTCAGCGGAGGGAGGAAGCGCCAGACGCCTGACATACAATTCATCCAATGAGATTCCATCAGCATTCACAGCCGACGGCAAGCAAGTTCTTTTCAGTTCCAGCATCCAGGATCCTGCAGAAAGCGCTCTCTATCCAGCCAGCAGCATGACCGAGCTGTACGCAGTCCCTGTTGAAGGAGGCAAGAGCATCCAGATTCTCGGAACCCCTGCAGAAATGCTGAGCGTCAGCCCTGACGGCAAGTTCTTCCTCTATCAGGACAAGAAAGGCGGAGAGGATGAATGGCGCAAGCACCACACATCGTCCATCACCCGCGACATCTGGCGTTACGACATTGCATCGAAGAAGCACACCAATATCACCAACCGTGCAGGCGAAGACAGGAATCCAGCCATCAGCGCCGACGGGAAGATCGCATACATCCTTGCGGAAGTTGCCGGAGGCTCCATGAACGTTTGGTCAATGCCACTGACAGGCAAGGCTTCATCACCTGCCACGGCTGCTGAAATCCCGGCCGGATGGGAGCAGGTCACATCATTCGAGACACATCCGGTGCGATTCCTCTCGAGAGGCGCTAACACACTCTGTTTCACATGGGACGGCGAAATCTACACCATGAAAGAAGGCTCGGCCCCAGAGAAAGTCAGCATCAGCCTCACCCTCGACGAGGATGACAGATACGAAGTCATCAAGGCCACCAGCGGTGCAAGCGGCTCAGCCATAAGCCCGGACGGGAAACAGGTTGCATTCATATTGAGAGGCAATGTATTCGTCACCGCCACAGACTACTCCACCACGAAACAGATCACGAGTACAGCAGCCGCAGAAAGGTCCGTCGACTTCGGAGCCGATGGACGCAGCCTCGTCTATGCCAGCGAACGTGACGGTATCGCACAGCTTTACATGGCGAGAATCGCTCGCGACGAAGACCCGAACTTCGCCAATGCCACCATCATCGACGAGGAGCCTCTCCTGCACGACCTCAGCATCGAGCGCGACTATCCTGAATTCTCCCCTGACGGGACCGAGATAGCATTCATCGAAGACCGTACCAGACTCATGGTCTACAATATCCGGACAAAGACCGTACGCCAGGTCACGGACGGGACATACTGGCTCCGCTATTCAGGAGGCTTCGAATACAGCTGGAGCCCGGACGGAAAATGGTTCACCATCGAATACACAGCCAACGGCCATGAGCCATACAATGACGTCGGACTCGTCAGCGCCAACGGCGGTCCTATCACCAACATCACTGCCAGCGGATATACATCCGCAAATGCGAAATGGGTGCTTGACGGCAATGCGATCCTCTTCTTCAGCGAGATTTACGGCATGCGCGCACAGGCATCATGGGGTTCACAGGACGACGTCTATCTCTGCTTCGTCAACAAGGACGCATACGACAGATACCGCCTCTCCAAGGAGGACTACGAGCTCCTGAAGGAAGTGGAGAAGAAAGATTCAAAGAAGGATGACAGCAAGGACATTGTCGTCGAACTCGACGGCATCAGGGACCGTATCGTACGCGTGACACCGAACAGCAGCAGCCTCGGTGACGCCATCATCACGAAAGACGGAGAGTCGATGTACTACCTCTCCTCATTCGAAAGCGGCATGGATCTCTGGAAGCTTGACCTCCGCAAGCACGAGACCAAGCTCGTGTCCAAGGGGGCAGGCAGCGGAAGGTTCGAGGCCGACAGCACAGGGAAAAGCATCTTCCTTCTCGGCAGCACCATGAAGAAGATGGACGGTGAAAAACTGACTTCCATCAGCTTCAGCGCCACATACAGGCTGGACCATGCCGCCGAGCGCGAATACATGTTCAACTACGTCTACCGCGAGGCCAAGGAACGTTTCTACACCGCTGACATGAACGGTGTGGACTGGGACGGCTATGCCGCGGCATACCGCAAGTTCCTCCCGCACATCAGCAACAACTATGATTTCCAGGAGCTTCTCAGCGAATGGCTCGGAGAGCTTAACGTCTCCCACAGCGGTGGCAGATATACAGCTCCAAGCGTCACCGAGGCCACGGCATCACTCGGACTCCTCTTCGATCTCAGTTACGGAGGCAAGGGCCTCAAGGTGGCGGAAGTAGTTGAAGGAGGTCCGTTCGACCACGCAGGGATGACCCTCAAGGCCGGAGACATCATCACCCACATCAACGGCGTGGAGATCACCGCCGAGCAGGATATCAGCATCCTCCTCGCCGGACTGGCCGGCAAGAAGACACTGGTCAGCGTAAAGGGAGGAAAAGATGAAGTCGTGCTTCCTGTCACGAAGTCAGAGTTCAGCGACCTTCTCTACAAGCGCTGGGTGAAACAGCGTGAAGCTGACGTGACGGAATGGTCCGAAGGCCGTCTCGGATATGTGCATATCGACTCTATGGATGACGAGCACTTCCGTCCTATGTATTCGGACGTACTCGGAAGATTCAACAAGTGCGAAGGTATCGTCATCGACACCCGTTTCAACGGAGGAGGTCGTCTCCACGAGGACATCGAGGCATTCTTCAGCGGCGAAAAGTATCTCACCCAAGTCATCCGCGGGCGCGAAAGCTGCGACATGCCGAGCCGCCGATGGAACAAGCCGAGCATCATGATACAGGGTGAAGCCAACTACAGCAATGCTCACGGAACCCCGTGGGTATATCAGCATCAGGGCATCGGAAAACTCGTAGGAGCCCCTGTACAGGGTACCATGAGTACAGTGAACTGGATCACCATGCAGGACAGGACAATGGTATTCGGTGTACCTGTGATCGGTTACCGTACAAATGAAGGCTACTACCTTGAAGGGACCCAGCTTGAGCCTGACGTACTCGTGCTGAACTCACCTGAGACTATAGTCAAGGGCGAGGACAGCCAGCTCCGTGCCGCTGTCCGGGAACTCCTCAAGGAAATCGACGGAAAATAATGAAAGTCACATATTATTCCCGACGTCATTTCGACAATCCATTCCACTTCGACTTGAAGTGCAAGAGCAAATAACTTTTCATGAAGAAATACGGAGCGATTTTCCTTCCCCTTTTACTTGCAGTGTCTGTTTCCTGCAAGACCGGAAACACCATGTCAGGCTCAGTGAAACTTGATGATTTCTTTGATTCCATCAGCAGCCAGTACATGGGGTCCGTCGCTATCAGCCAGGGCGGTAAGACCATCTACACGCATTACAGCGGGTTTTCCGACATCGACAAAGGTCTGTCTGCAGGGCCTGGCTCCAAGTACATGATAGGTTCCATCTCCAAGACTTTCACCGCGGTGCTCGTCCAGAAAGCAGTCGAGGAAGGGAGACTGTCGCTCGACAGCAAGCTATCCGACTTTTTTCCTTCAGAGGGCATTCCAAACTCTGATGACATAAGTCTGGATGACCTCATGTACCATCGCAGCGGACTTCACGACATCTTCGAGGATGAGAATGACTATTACAACTGGTACACGACTCCTCAGAGCCGTTCCGACCTTCTCGCCAGAATAGCCGCGGCGGAACCGGACTTCGCTCCCGGTGCTTCGCAGCAATACTGCAATGCCGGCTATGTACTGCTGACATTCATTCTTGAAGACATCTATGGCAAGAGCTACGCACAGCTTTTGAAGAATAAGATTGCCAGGCCTCTCGGCCTCGGCAACACTTCATTGTCCGACGGCATAGACCCTTCAGAAGGAGAATGCCGTTCATATACGTATCGCGCCGGCTGGGACCTTGAAGCCGAAACCGACCCTTCAGTCCCTCAAGGCGCCGGAGCCATCATGTCCACATCCGCGGATCTGCTGAAGTTTGCAGATGCTCTGTTCCACGGCAAGCTTGGCGACAATGTCCTTCAGCAGATGAAAATCATTGACGGCTCCTTCGGCAGGGGGTTGTTCCCGGTCAATTTCCTTGACAAGAATGGCATCGGACATAACGGCGGAATAGACGGATTCCAGTCAGCCATGTTCCATTTCGATGATGGTGACTATAACGTCGTCATGTGCTCAAACGGTAACAATCTGAATCAGGATGCTATCCTCCAGACCGTCCTGCAGGCCGTATATGGGCAGGATTATGAGATTCCGTTTTTCAATTTCATAAAGCTTCCGGCTGAAACCCTTGAGAGTTATACAGGTGACTATCAGAGCCCTGCCCTCGGAATGGCACTGCACATCACTACTGACGGGAAGGTCCTTTCAGCCCAGGCTGACGGTCAGAAACCATTCTGCCTTGAGGCTGACTCGGAAGATTGGTTCGAGTGCCCCAAGGCAGATATAGGCATTTCTTTCGAAGGGGGAAATCTATTCCTTCATCAGGCCGGCCAGACCTTCGAGTTCTGGCGGGTCATCGAGTAAAGATATTACTTATAGGACATGTGTGACTTGTTGTCGAGGACCATTGTGGCCTCGGTGACAGCGTTGAACGGCTCCCATTCAGGAAGTTTCTTCGTGTTAGGGTCGCCTGTCCTGATGAACTGGATCCACGCGGAACTGACGGCATCAGCCATCTTGTAGGCATTCCTGGTACCTCCTGTCATCTCGCGCTGTACAGCCACATTGTTGAACATGAACGGAAGTTCCATTCCATGGCATGCCGCAAGGGCGCCGTCATTCAAGTCGGACTGCCACTCGAAAAGATAGACATATGCAGGAGCACCGCCCTGGGCAGCCTTCACAGAGGCCTGTGCAATGACATTCTGGCGGGTTCTCTCGTCTACTGTGAACTCCACATTGTTCGTATAGCAGAATTCATTCAAATTGGATCCGATGAGCATAGGTACCTCACGGCTGCACTCAGGAGCCTCAGGGTCAAAAGGATGCTGGACAAGAATCTTCCCGTCAACGACAGGAGAGAAACGGCCGCCACGGACAACACGTGAAGCACGGTTTCCGGCAGCCGCAAGCTCCGCATAAGGAATTTCAGATAATTGATCAGCTGTCTCCGCTGCAAGGCCGAGTTCCTTTATTACTTCAAGTCCAAGAGCCTGCGACTGGACAGGTTCAGCCTGACGGAGAGTAGAACCGCTCTGAACGATGGCACGATGGAAAAGACCCTGTGCGGATGGCATTGCCATGAGGGTGGAAACCTTGCCGCCGCCACCGGACTGACCTCCGATGGTCACACAGCCGGGATCTCCTCCGAAAGCGGAAATATTGTCACGCACCCATTCGAGAGCCTTTACAAGGTCCTGTTGACCGAGATTCACAGACTCGGAATACTTGCCGCCCAATGCGGTTAAGTCGATGTAACCAAGGATGTTCAAGCGGTGATTTACAGTCACGACGACAATGTCGCCCTTTTCAGCAAGGGAACGGCCGTCCTGTGCCGGGAGGAAAATCGCCGAGCCGTTGGCGTAGCCGCCTCCGTGAATCCATACGAATACAGGGCGTTTCTTCCCATCAAGAGCAGGTGTCCAGACATTGAGGACCTGACAATCCTCACTCATGGTCTCTATCTTGAACTGGAATCCGAAATCATAGTCCGTAGGTGTCCCCCACCTCACGTTCTGGTCCTGCATGGCCTTCGGACCATACACCTGGCATTTCTTCACACCATCAAAACTATCAGGATACTGCGGAGGCATGAAACGCTCTGACTTGGCATACTGGATTCCTTTGAAAGTGTATATGCCATCATCGTTGTAGCCTTGCACTTTCCCGTATTTTGTATTGGCTATTGAGTCCTCTCCCGTAGTCAACGGGCCAGGCACATTATCACTGCAGCCGCAGCACAGAAGTGCAGCGGCCATAGCGGCAACAAGACTTAACTTATTGATATTCTTCATGGTATTCTATTTTTTATTCATCGCTTCAGTGATTTCCTCTGCGCCAAGTGTCAGCATCACAAATTGAGGGACATTCCGGGTACAGCACTCATTCTCACCCCAATGGAATGGATAATCGTCCTTATGCTCCATAAAATCAGGGTTCATCATAAGAAGTCCGGGTGCGATACCGCCAGGAATGACAGTATAGTCACCACGGTTGTTTCCATAGGCCACCTTCTTGGTATTGACACCGACAGAAGTGACGAAAGACACATTGGAATATGGATGGCGACCGAAAATGAAATGCATTCCGTTGAGTACAAACTCAGGATCTATAATATCAGGGAAATACTTCCACACCAGATAGTTGTCATAAGCCCAGCCTAAAGCTATCTCTGTACCGCCCCATCCGCGCCCTGATACAGGGACTCCATAAGGGTTCTCGGCAGCGGCAGCCTTGACTTTCTTGACATATGCAGGGACTGCGGCCTTGACAGCGGCCTTGAAATCCTTGTCCATATACGGATAAAGTTCAAGTGCAGTGCTCAGATTGCTTCCTGCATAGAACGAGAACATCGGGTTGACAGGAGTCTCGACCGGCTTGAGCTGCTCGAGCACTTTAGGAAGGAAGAAATCCTTGTACTTCTGCTCTCCGGTGGTTCTCCAAAGCTGGACAGCGGCTGATATTCTTCCATCACCTCCCATTCCCCAAAAACCTCGGGCATTGGTTGCCTTGGCAGGATCCGCGTCCTCAAAATACTTGTCCCAAAGCTCAAGAGCATTCTTCAAGGAGCGATCGGAGACCTCAGGATTGACATCTTTGAGGACTCTTGCGGCAGCGGCAAGCGCTGCAATGGTGGACATCTGCCCTGCAGGACTGAAATTGCTTGTGAACGCAAAACGGTCATCACGTGTTCCGGATGTCTGTCCGTATACATCATATGGTCTGAGAGAAGGGTTGTAGACCAGTCCGTCCGTCTGGGTGACAGCATCTCCAATGTGAGCATACTGCCACATATTGCCCTGCACTATTCCCTGAGCTACAAAGCCTATGTTTTCGACCTGAGCAATGATATTGAGCACGCCGTGCTCAACCTGCTGAAGGACATCAGGCGTTCCGTCCGGGCGGTGCATGTCCACAAACTGGGTCTTCTGATCTATAAAAGTCTGATCGCGGTCCTCCCCGAAAAGTTCCCAAAGATATGCGAACTGGCTTGTGAGCCCAATCACGGTTCCCGACTGGATGTCGAAGTCACCTGCATCATACCATGCTCCCACAGCAAGGTTAGGAATGTGCTCCAAAGGTTCGTATTTGGTATTGGTTACAGGTCCCTGAGTGTATCCGTCCTGCTGTGAATAATTCAGCGGGGCCTGCAGGGCATCGTCCATATTGGACCGCCCATGCCAAATACGGTAGCCTTCCTTGACTTCCATGTGGTCCATCTGAGCAGGGAGCCAGACATCCATGGTAGTATGCCACTTGTCACCGTAAACATTCTCTGAAACAGGGAAGATATTGGTGGTCTCACCATTGAACTCGATGCAATAGAGTCCCGGGGTCTTGATGGCGGAGAAATCTACAGTAGCATAGTTATATCGGCTGTTGTAGACTCCCCACTCCTTAACCTTCGGTTCAAGGGCCACAGAACGCGAGCCGTCAGGAGCGACACGTATGACCTTGGCCTTTGCCGGGACAACGTCATTCCTGTCAAGTTCGACCACAGCCTCTTTCTTCTGTGCAGGAGTATATCCGACCTGGGAGAATCCGATATTAGGTTTTCTTACCCATGCCGGGTCGAACGCCATCTCGACATACCACTCTGCAACTTTGCCCGTCTTTCCGGCAGGGAGGAAAGTACGCACGACAAAGGTTCCGTTCGGAGACAGGTTGCGGCCATCAAAGAGATTTATTTCAGAATCCGACTTGAAAGTGACTCTAATGTCGTCATCCTCAGGTGCGAGGACAAGAGTGTGTCCTGTAGCGACAGGAGCTGCAACGATGAATTCGTCACGTCCTCTGTCGTTGAAGGTCGAAAGTCCGTATATCTGAGTGATCTTCTCGCTGTTCGGATGCATGGACGTGGTGCTTGCCGGATGACGTGGAAGAATCTCCGGATTGCCGTCCATTATGAAGGTTTTGCCGAAATAGGTAGCAGGGAAGAACTCCATGTTCATTCCGGCCTTTCCCTCAAGGTTCGCAGGAACAGGGCTGTCAAGATATACTGCCATTGACATGCCTTTTCCTTTCGGGGTGACTTTCACGGTAGCTTTGAAATTATAGTCCGCATAGTTGAGCACGACGTCGATTTCATTATTAGCCTTGTCCACGGTCCTCGACTCCAGAACAGGGTAGATATCCCATTGTTCCGGTGTATTCATGAGACGGATGCCGCCGCCAGTAGCGATACGGACACCCCTCTGGATTATTTCGATGGCGGCTGTCTTCTCGTCACAGAACATGCCAGTGTAGTTGTTGCTGTAAACGAGGAAATTGATGCCCCTGTCTTCAAAATACTCCAGCTCATTGAGCTTAAGATTCTGAGAATACGCGGACGACGCGAAAAGAGAAGCCGTCAGTGCTGCGGCAGCAAGAAATCTTGAATTCATTATTTGAAAAATCTTTGAAGTGTAGTAGCCAGATAGAAACGGGCATTCATCCAAGTATGGCCGCCTTCCGTGAAAATTTTCTCATAGTTTATGCCGTGGGCATCATTGTATGCCTGATGGTCAAGGACATTCTTGTGGAGGAAGTCGGATGTACCGACACCGAACCAGAAGAGTTTCAGGCCATCGTTGAGGATAGCAGGATTCTCAGCATACTGAGGGAAATAAGTGTCCAAAGCTTCAGGGATGAGATATGCGCTGTATGAGGCCAACCACGCGAATTTGTCAAGATTTGCCAAAGCGGTGAAAAGGGATTGTCCTCCTCCGCGTGAGAAGCCTGCAATAGCGCGGTGATCACGGTCCGCGATGGTCCTGAAACTGTTCTCGACATACGGCATGATACATTCTGTCATCTCTGACGAGAACGTCTTGTACATATCGCAGGACGCCATGGTGTCCGGAGCAGGAGTACCGTTCATCATATAACCATAAGGCATGACCACAATCATAGGTTCAGCCTTGCCCTGGGCGATGAGATTGTCAAGAATGACATTTAGTTTCCCCACCTTGAACCAAGTTTCCTCAGTGTCAGTTGTTCCGCTGATAAGATAGAACACCGGGTAATCCTTGCCGTCGGTTTCATATCCGGCCGGGGTATAGACCACAAGAGGGCGGTTCATATCAAGAACGGAAGATTTGTATGTACAGTAAACCATCTTTCCGTGAGGGACGTCATTCACAGTATAGAGGGCGTCCTTGTCAGGAACCTCAAGAAGGCTTGCCTTGAAGTTCTCGTTAGGGAAGATGTCAGTATTGAGAGGGTCTGAGACACTGACTCCGTCAATTATGAAATTGTACGGATAAATATCCGGATTCTCCACAGGAAGGGTTATGCTCCAGATGCCTCTGCTGTTCTTCACCATCGGTTTGTTGCCTTCCGTAAACTGTGAAGTGAAGAATACTTCCTTCGCGCGTGGAGCGCTGACATTGAAAGTAACGTTCTGAGGCATTCTTCTCATAGGACGGTTCCCCTGTCCCTGAGGTCTTGCTGGCATTCCCGGAAAAGATGGCATGGAATGCACGAGGGGAGACTCGACGGCATTGTCAGAATACCAGTTCCTTCCGCTTGGGATCTCCACTCCCATGAGTTCGAGCATCGTACGAGCATATCTGCGGCCAAGTTCACGATAGCCGGCTGCACTGAAATGCAGACGATCGAAATTCTCGCGGCAGCCGCTCGAAGAGATCACATGAGCGGTAGGAATGATTTCCGGAGTGCGGTTGATAACTGGGTTATGCCCCGCACAAGTGCCTCCACGGTCGCTGTTCACCACTTCACCTATAAGAAGAGGACAGTCTTCAGCTTTCAATCCGAGGTCCTTAAGAAGGCTCTCATAGATGAATTTCACTTTATCCGGCCAATCCTCCTGGCCGGTGTTCGACTCACCCTGATGAAGAAGGATTCCGGAGATGACTCCATCCTTCTGAGCTTTCTTGGCCAAATCGACAACATAGTTGTACGGATTGCCACCATATATCTTCATGATATTCTGAAGCCAGTCCGCACCAGTCTTTGCATATTCTTCGGCTTCATCCTTCATGAAGGCCTCTATCTTGCAGCCGGCAACCGACACGTTGATAACACCGACCTTATGCCCTTCAGGAAGATACTGCGCCATAGTGCGGCCGAAGTAGTCCGCCGGTGTGAGACCGGTGTCCTGACGGCAGAGAGGGGGAACCGCAGGGTACCACTCCCCTTTCACACGGCCCATTTCAGGGAAATCGACCGCCGCCATCATGACATAATTTGACGGGATTCCCTCCTTGTCCACCTGTTCCGGTCTTGCATTTCCTTCCATATTGGACTGGCCGATACAGATGAATATATGGAAGTCCTTGTCACGGGCACTTCCGGTCAAAAGACATCCCAAAAACAATATGGATAATAGTAATCTTTTCATATTCTATCAGTTAAATTTCTTGGTAAGAGTGATGACCCCGGCAGAAAGCGGAGCGATGTCAAGACTTACGGAATTATCGGAAACTGCGATTTCCTTCTTCTGAAGCTTGATGGCATTCCTGTTTTCCATAGTGTTCGCCGCTGTGAGAGAACCCGGAGCATAATACTCGCATTCGGCTGAAGCAAGCGCCTTCCAATCGCCATTGAGTTTAAGAGTGTATGCCTTCTCTGTAGGGTTTACTACCTTGACGATGACGTCACGTCCGTTCTCAGACATAGTGGTCACAACGCTCAAGTCCTTGGTGTCTCCCTCGAAATCAAGGAGATACTTTGAATAATGGTTGTACCAAAGCTCGGTGACGAGGAAATTTGGAGCGACAAAGAGGCCCTGGTAGTCGAAGTTGATGAATGCGTTGTTCCAGTCCGGAGCATCGGTACGGCGGATGAAAAGAGCCGCAGCGCCAATTCCGACAACGTCGCGGGTCTCACATAAGTTCAGGAAACAGCCGGCGAAGAGACCGGTTCTCCAGTCCGTGCTGTTGAGATTCCATTCTGAGATGAACAGTTTGAGATTAGGGTTAGGGCATTCGGCTATCATCTTCGCATATCTGTCATACTGCTCTGCAAGCCTGACAGGGCCGCTTGCATAACCGTTTGCCTGTTCATAATGATGGAGGCTGACATAATCGAAGTAGTTGCCGGACCTGTTGAAGAACTCCTCATCCTCGGAGAAGCCGCCACAAACGACTATCTTGATAGAAGGGTCAGCTTCGCGCATTGCTTCTGAGAACATACGCACACATGCCTCATACTTCTCAATACCGAACTCCCACTGTTCGTTGTCGATTTCCCAATACTTGACGTTGTAAGGCTCCGGATGTCCGTTCGCAGCACGAACCTTGCCCCACTCACCGGTAGCAGGTTCATTGCAATACTTCACCCAGTCGACAGCGTTCTGAAGCCATTTGCCACGCTCTTCTTCCGGACGCTCATATCCGATAGGGACAACGATAACCGGCTCGGAACCGACCTCACGGCAGAACTTTATGAACTCATCTGTTCCAAAACAGTTCTGGTCATAGTCAAGCCACTGCCAATATGGCCATCTGTAGCGGTCCTCCTGACGGCCTATGCCCCATTTCCACTGGTACTGAGCAGCGTAACCGCCGCCTGGCCAACGGAAGCAAGTAGGATGCAAGTCCTTGACAGCCTGAAGGATATCCGGACGGAAACCACCTGCAGCAAGGCCTTCTGCAGTAGAAAGAGTAACCATATCCACCTGCACGGTGCCGTTTTCCACGCATATTGCGAAGTCAGCATCACCTGTATACTGTCCTGCAGGAAGGGAGATGTCAAGTTTCTTCCATTCTGAACCCGGAACGCCAAGCTTCTGCTCGACTATGAGATTGTCACCTCTCTTGAGAGCCACAGACAATGATCCGTTGCCCTTGGCATAAATGGAACCTACGAACACGTCATCCTTCTTGAGGCTCTGAGGTCCTTGAGAGAGACCAGCCTTGGTTGTAGCGGTGATTTTCTGCGAATAATCCATGTTGATGGCATCGCCTTTAACAAGTTCAAACTCTGCATTGCCGAATGTATTCCATTGAGGAGCAACCGCAGGAGTCTTGACATCCTCAGGCGTACCCTCGAAATAGACGGTCTTGCCGTTGGGAGAAGTAACCTTTATGTTCCTGTAAAGGGTCTCGGTGTAGTTTACCCAAAGGTCGATGTCATTCTTGCCGGCAGCCTCAAGTTTGCTGGTGCTGACGACATTCCTGCCGTCCCAATATACCTTCATGGACTTGCCCTGGCAGACAATGCGGAGCTTGTGCCAGTCGCGGTTCTCATTGATTTGCTGAGAATTGGCATCCTTGGAAACAATAGGATCGAGAGTCTTCACCACCCTGGTCCTTCCACCTACGGATGTCTCTTTCTCCGTCATGGTCGAAATGGCGAAATATGGATTCGTCTTCTGTGCAGAGAGCGCGGCGCGCGCCTGAGCGGCCTGAGCGGCCTGAATCATCGCCTCAGTCTGACCGACATTCAGAATACGGGCTTCATAATAAGGATTATGGACACGCACATAGTACGGTTCACCGTTCAACTGGTTCTTTGCCGCGAATCTGATATCCATGATGCCGCCGCTCCATGACCTTCTTGCCAACCGGTATGAACGCCAGTTGACATCCATCGATATCTCGTAATTGTCTGTATCCACTGTAGTTATGTGCAGAGGTTGCTCATAACGTGTAGGAGAGTGAAGTACGTTTTCCTCATCCATGAACCATCCGTCAAAATAACCGTCCCTTGGTGCTATTCCAGGGAAATGTTCAGGTTCGAACGAACGCTCATTCATTAGTTCCTGCCATACACCATTCTTGGCAGAGAAATAGATATGCTCGAAGAGCTGGCCATAGAGCATAGGGTCTATGGTGCCGGATGGTTTCTTTGAACTGATGTTGACAGTTACATCATCCTGAGCATATACAAAAGACGTTATGCAAAGTGCAATAAGGAGAAATGCTAAAATCTTTTTCATAATCAAGTTGTACGTTTCATATTACGCATTTCAGGCCGCGCCCGTCTGCGAAAGCGGAATGCGACCTGAAATGCGCTAAAGTTAATAGTTAGAAATTCAATTTATCAGTAACAGAAATCTGCTTTCCAAGGACAAGTTTGTCACCTGAATCATCAACAGTCCAATACTGAGGCTTTCTCGGGCCGTTGTTCTCGACATGGTGGACTACATAGATG
>R27__coassemble_1056_pt1 | contig 13917 bp, 3 predicted proteins | sample R27__metabat2_high_PE_015 | metagenome-assembled genome bin R27 | reverse complement strand
GGTAAAAATGGTATCGTTAAGGATGAACGCATTTATATCGGTGGTTTTGAGTTGTTCAGGAAGTATTCAGGGGCAGACAAGGGGTTGGAAAGGACCACGCTCAACTTAATGGACGGAGAAACGCGATTTCTGATGATAGAGAGGCGGAATGATGTCGATGACGGTTCTGAAAAATGTCTGGAAAGATATCTGACAATCAACCATATCGGTTCGAACACATTGGAACTGGATGAAGTTGGAAGGATCATCAGTTGTGAAGAATTCACCCCTTATGGCTCAACTGCCTTCCAGGCTAATGACATGGCTATAAGGACAGCAGCTAAACGGTATCGATTCACCGGTATGGAACGAGATGAGGAAACGGGGTTGTCATACCATTCCGCAAGATACTACATTCCATGGCTTGGAAGATGGTTAAGCTCTGACCCCATCGGAATCGCGGGAGGGCTTAATCTTTATTGTTATTGTGGAAACGACCCTGTAAACCGGAATGACACTGATGGAACGGACTGGAAGAAAAATGCATTGAACATATTGCAAGTAGTTGCTGGAGCAGCTGAAGGTGTAGCGGCTGTAGCATTGACTGGTGTCGCCGCAGGAGCTGGAGCCACAGGCATAGGTGCTCCAGTAGCCGCTATTGCTGCCAGCGGTGCTGTATTCTTGGGGTCCCGTGCAGTGGATGATATATATACAGGAGGTAAAAACCTGATTATGGGGACTTCTGATGACACTCTTCTGGCTGATGCTATTGAATACTACGGCGAGAAAGGAGGAATGGAAAGAAAAGAAGCTGACGCCTTGGGTAAAAAAATGGATTTGTATGTTAGCGCCGGTTCAATGCTGGTTCCAGGTGGAGGAATCTTGAAACTCCCAGGAACTGCGGCAAGAATTGAAAAAGCCTCATATACGACATATCAAGTAGCGAGCAAGGGAACACGTATGGCCACAGCAAAGGAAATGGAACTGGCCAAAGTCGCTACGGTGGCAGAAACAACGAGACCGGCAGTGTCAAGCGGGACAAGGATGGCAACTCCGGCCGAGTTGAAACTGGCAAGGGTGGCAATTGATGTCAATGCTTCCAGAGAAGTCGCTACAAACGGGACAAGGATGGCTACAGCGGCGGAAATGGAATTGGCAAGAGTCGCAGTTGACGTGAATTTGACAAGGAAAGCCGTTTCAGGAGGCACAAGGATGGCAACTCCCGCTGAATTGAGACTGGCAAGAGTCGCAATCGATGTCAATGCCTCACGCAGAGCCATTTCAGGAGGCACAAGGATGGCAACTCCTGCTGAGTTGAAAATGGCACAACTTGCCAGGACAGTCGATCTCACTGGCCAGACGACTACAGTTGTAGCGCCCGTGTCGAAAATTAGTCCGAATGCGTATAGTAGCCACAAAATTTATAATTTTGCCAACAAAGCATCTTCAAGCTTAATACTTTCCCGTGCTTCTAATGTCGGGAGTTCGATTCTCCTGTATCAATCAGGAAAATCTGTCTATCAACAATAATCATCATACCAGTATTATATCATTTCTTACAAGCTTATTAATTCTTTACATACAAGATATGGCAACCCGACGAGACATTAAAAAGACTGCAATGAAGAAAAGTTCAAAAGTCTCTCTTCCAAAAAACTACAATGTAGCGGACATAGTTCGTGACGTCCACAAGGCATTGGCAGAAAACACCATCGGAAAGAAGCCGGCTGACCGAAAGGGCAGCAAGATTGCTGTCAAGCAACCGAATGTGAGTGAGGTATCCATTCCTACCGTCCTTACAAGACTGAACAAGACAGGAAAAGATGTTCATACTCTCCAGAATAGCCTGGCTTTCCTCGGTTTTGAAATACTTGAGGACGAATTTAATGAAGCGAGATTCGGCATCTCAACCATCAAGGCCGTTAAAGAATTCCAACGCTCAACAGGAATAACTGTTTCAGGAAAATTCGACTCTGGAACAAGGAAAGTTCTCAGAGCTAATCTTCTGGACAAGAATCCAAAACTCATTGCGACATTGCATACCCACACAATTCGTGGCAGAGCTATGACAAATGACGGTTTTCCTCTGAAAGACAGTCTTGTCACCATATCTTATTTCAAGAACAGGAAAGTTTATAGCGAATCAAGGAAAACGGACACCACCGGATTCTTCAACGTTCCTTTCTGTGCTCCGAGAGATGCTTCAGGCAAGTGCATGACTTCGTTCAGTGTAACCGTTATTGTATTTATTCCTCATTCACGGGAGGAGATATATAGAAAGAATATTACAGTCAACAAGCATACTACATATTGCAATTTCGGTAAATATTACGGTCCATCAGAATATGAGAGAGCGGAACAAGCAATCCGGAAGGCTGCACCTGAAGTTGATGAGATCAAGAATCTGTTCGTGCCAGTCTTGAGTGTTGAGGCAACCGCTTTGGCCAAACTTACTGGACTTGGCAGTGATGTCATAGGTGCTTTCGCCTCGGCCTATAAGCTCAAAGCATCTTTGGACGAAACCGGCATAGAGTATGATGCATTCACTGAACGTATCTTGTACGGACTGATCAGAAATGGCGTTCCTCATGATCCGTCTTCAATCATTGGTACTGAAACACTGAGGGTCGCCCAACTTATGTCGAAATACGGCAGTGGGAGCAATTTCTTCAATACATTAACCAGACAAGCCGTTCTTAACAGCCGAAGGCTTCTTTCGGATCTTATGATGGTTGATTCTGTAATTGTGCAGAATACTCTTTCGCAAGCAATTGATGAAAATGTAATCGATCACAGTTTGAAAACCGAACTTCCTCAATTGCTTGACGTCTTTGAGAGGATTAGGGTTCAATATGTCCTTGATCACTTGAAAATCAATCAGTCCGTCACCTTGAGAGACATCCTCCTATATGCCAATGTCAACGACTCATATCACGAAAAAGTTGCGGCTTGCTATGTCAGGACTGGAGGCATATCCAAGGAGTTCGAGTTTCTTATTAAGAAAGTCCTGCCTGAAAAACAGCGTAAGAGCCTTCTGAGGCTGTTGGACATCTGCTGGATAGTTAATTACAGCAAAGAAGGTATCAATTGTGTGCTCGATAGTTTGGGAGACCGGTATATCGGCAATATTGTCACCATCCCTGACTCAAAGTGGAAGGAATACGAAGTAGCTGAGGCTGACTCTGTGCATGAAAGAATCGCCAGTTTTTTCCCGGATTTATGGTACTTATTCAAGATAGACGAGGAGATGAGTTCCGGCTCAGAAAGGATTAAATCACAGCTTGATAATCGTTCGGACGTCATACTTGATACGAAGGATTTTATATTGAAGGACATGCCGGAAGGTGTCAGAGTGCTTTATATGGCCTGCCTCCTTGATGATGAACGCAAACGCTTCATTTTTACAGAGTCTGCAATGACGGACGAATACTCATTCTCCGAATCTACTGAGCAGAACGCAAAAATACGGAACATCGCCAGGGTACTTCAAAGATTATATCACATATCTTCCACTCCTGATATTGCAGTCAGCCTCCTCGGTGCAGGAGTCACAAGTGCAGTTTCTGCATTTTACAAGGGGCAGGACAACCTGGGTCTTTCCCAAAACGACATAAGCAGGGTCTGGCGGTCCATTGAGTTGCTGTATTACAAGACTGTCACCCTGTACAATGACATTCTGATGTCATCACGCGAGGATATGAAGTCTATGAGCACCACATCCGCCGAACTGCGCAACCTCTTCGGTTCCATTGATGCTTATGGTTATGAAGATGAACTCGACCTGCTCAGCACTCCGGCATATTTGACTGACCTTCTAAGATTCCTGACCAGGATAAAAGCAGACGGAGGAAGGACAGCATTCGACCTTCTTGTATCCAGAAGGCCGGACATCATAAAAATCAAGCTCAATCTTGAAAACTCCAACATACTCGTCCCCCAGATTGACAATGTCTGCGAAGTGCTCGAGGACAAAGTGTCTCCCATCAACTGGTCCGATTATCAAACATCAGGAGATTCAGTCCAGCTTTGCGCTGAACCGCAGTTTACAAACCTCAAAGCCTACGAGAAAATCTCCACTTCACCGTATCCGTTATTCAGCCCGTTCTTCAGTCTGCCTGTCTTACAGAATAGGATTTTGCTGAAAGAGCTGGGAATTGAAAGGTATAAATTGATGGAGCTGTTCTGTATGGATAAGAAAGACATTGCTACAGAATATTTCGGAATGTCACCGTTGGAAGCTTCAGTTTTCGACAATTCATTCTCATCGGCATACAGGGAAATCGAATTCAAGAAAGAGCCTGAAGGAGTCTATATCACGTCACTGCTCGGCACACTGCCTGTTTTCGGACTGGACTATTCTGAAATGCTGGACGTTCTTCACTGCCTCGGCATCAACGTTACTGACGCTGATCCTTACAACAACGGATATCCGGACACGAAGAATCAATATATCGAACTTCACAATACGACCGATGAACTTCAACGCCTCCAGAGATTCATTATTCTTCTGAAGAAGACAGGAATGGCTCCGTCCGAACTATATAAGTATATTGATGACCCGGCTGTCGGTAACGGATCGATTGACACCACGCTTATTATTGCCCTCTATAAACTGTTTGACAAGATTCATGCTCAGGATGAGGACACGAATGAAAACGACATTTATGAAGACATTTCGAATGCACAGCTTTCAATACTTCGTGACCATAGCCTGAATTCATTGGCTTCCATCCCGGCCAGAGATGAAATGCCTTCGACGTTGGCCGTAAATTACAATATTGACAAATCACTTCTGTCTTCATTGTATCAATCATGGGAGCTGGAGAAATGCTCTGACGAAACTGCGGCGACCAACATGCTGATGGCCTCTGTTCTGCTTTCGAGTCTTGATGCTACACTTGATGAAGTTATCCATGTTTCACGAGTGCTGGGACTTCCTTCAGAGTGGAGCGAAGACAATCTCAAGGATGCTCTGACCATCATCTACTTCAACCACAAATATCTTCTTGATGGAGTCACTCCTATTGTTGCCGATACAGAATTGACTGCACTGGACTGCAAACGGGCCATGGAGATAATCAAATATCTGCGTATCCTCAATCTTGAAAAGGAGGCTGATCTTGCATATTATGCCAAAGTAGATGGTTTTGAGCAAGAGCAGAAGAAAACAGATTATTTGAAGGATGTTCTTAGAAAAAAGAAAAACGGCAATCTATATGCTGTCCGAGAGTCTATGAAAGAAATCCGGATTGCAAAAAGAGACATTCTTACAGCATACCTTCTCTCTACGAGTTATAACGGGAAAACATCGGATGACCTTTTCAACGAGCTTCTTCTCGACGTTGAGATGGGTCCGGACCAGGATACGACAAGAATAACCATGGCGACTAATGCAGTACAGATTTTCGTCCAGAGATGTTTGCTTGGACTCGAGGAAGGCATAGCCGTCACTGCCTCTCAGCTCACAGATACAACGTCAGAGAATAACTGGTCCCAATGGACTTGGTTGAAGAACTACAGGGTATGGGAGGCCGCCAGAAAAATATTCTTCTTCCCTGAAAACTGGATTGAACCAGAGCTTAGGGATGACAAGACACCTCAATTCAAGGAGTTCATTGACGAACTCGACCAAAACGACAATACCGAAGAAAACATAGAGACTGCTGTCACTAACTACCTTTATGCTCTTGATGAGATAGCAAGTTTGGAAGTCTGCTCAGTTCATCGTCAAAATGAAAATGAAGTTGACATCATACATGTCATTGCCAGAACTAAAGGTTCCGCTCCTGTTTTCTATTACAGGAATTATAACAACAAGACGGACGTATGGGGTGCTTGGGAGAAGATGGAGATAGAAATAGAAGGCGATCAGATAGTACCTGTCATTTATAACAAAAGACTTTATGTATTCTGGCTCAAGTTCTACGAGAAGGCTCTCAAGCCTGTGAAGATGCCGAAGGACACTTCTGAAGATGCTGGAGAACCAGCAAAATATTACGAAATTCAGCTGGCATGGACTTTCAGGAAGAACGGAAGATGGGCCTCACCATCACTGAGCAAGAAGAAACTTCTCCATCCTTGGGAGCGTCCGAGATATTCTTACGATATGAAGCCGTACATCGACAAAAGCAACCGGCTTCATCTCGACATCTATCTTTCAACATCCAGGGAATTCAACGGCCGCTTGAACAATTCAAACGACAAGACTACGTTCAATCTCTATCCGGAATTTTTCTCACGCTACTCCCATGTGCCATATTCGGAAACATCTGAACCATGGCACTCGTCATCTTTCATTTTTGAAGGAGATGTAACAGAGGTCAACATCAAGTCCCTTGATGTCCGCAACACTACATCGTTAAGCGATCTGGACAGGCTATTTGAGAATGAAAGCGGGCACATCGGTCTTTTGCAGATTGGTGATTCCGGTCCAAGATTGAAACTGCCGGAAGGAATGCGGATGAAGAACGGCCGTCTGGAGAATGCCTCTGACAATAGCAAGCTCAATACCATCGAAGTAGTAGCCAGCCTGCTTGACAATGATGTGGTCAATGACCTTATGTCCAAAGCTATTGACGATATGAATCTTGACCGGTCAGACAAGTCATATAGGGACACCGTCAATTTCTACATACGGAATTTCAGGAAGGGAATCGCTGAAAAAGCACTATGGTCAAGGGAACTGCTCGCAAATGCAAAAGCTCCGTTCAGCCTTGTAATCAGCCAACAGACCATTCAGATGAATTCCATGATTGACGGAGCTATGATGTTCTATCAGGACAAAAACAGGTCCCTCTGCTTTAAGACAGAGAATGTTACGAAAATCAATATGGAAGGGCTGAAAGTCCATTATTCAAACCAGGAAGTTATCCTGCCAAAACTCACTCTCAGGAAATGTGACTACAAAGCCAGTATCTTCTATCACCCTTATGTCAAATCATTCATTAAGGAAATCAATAAAAGTGGACTTATAGGATTATATGAGAGGGTACTCCAGACAGAGCCTTGGAAGCATGATGTCATCAGCAGAAACAGCGGAGAGTTCCTTAACGCATATTCACCTTCATCTGCTATTACCAACACTCCGGAGGAAATCATAGAGTTTGCTTTCGGTGAGGCATACAGTGTCTACAATTGGGAACTGTTCTTCCACATCCCACTCACCGTTGCCTGCCGTCTCAGCGAAAGAGGACAATACGAAGAAGCTATGAAATGGTTCCACTACATTTTCAATCCGATGGACTATTCAAAGACCATCGGTGCTCCTGAATGCTACTGGATTACAAAACCATTCTTTGAGAACGCCGTATCCGGAAAAAATGATGTCACATCCGATCAAAGGATTGAAACCATCCTTAAGAATATCGGGAACAATACAGCAGAACTCGCTGCTTGGAAAAACAATCCTTTCAATCCACACATCATTGCAAGGTACAGAACAGTGACTTATCAGAAAGCCGTAGTTTACAAGTATATTGAAAACCTTCTTAATTGGGGTGACGCTAAATTCAGAGAAGACAATATGGAATCCATAAACGAAGCGACACTGCTATATGTTCTGGCAAGTGAGATTCTTGGGGAAAGGCCGAAAAAAGTCAAGGCTCCGGAGCCGCTTCGCTACGATATGGACTTCAAGACAATGATGTCTTCCGGCATCGACAGTTTCGGAAACCACACATCTAGCGGACATAAACGTATCGACCTTCTTCTCAAAACTGAAAACCTTGTCAGACCTGATAAGGACTATAGTGTTACGGGATCTCCAGGATGCGATGTGCCCGCACTCGATATCTTTTATTATGACGTACCATGCAACAGCAACATCGAGGGATATTGGAATATATTGGAGGACAGGCTTGGCAAGATACGTTCAAGTCTTAACATCGATGGAGTCTTCCGCAAGGTTTCCATTACCTCACCGGAAATAGACCCAGGTGACTTGGTAAATGCCGCCGCCGGAGGAGGGACTCTCGCCGATGCGATTTCAAGTGTCACATCCTCAGCCGTTTACAGACCTTACTATAGATTCAGAAGCACAATAATGATGGCTGAGAAAGTGTGCTCCGAAGTAAAGACTCTTGGAGACAAACTTCTTTCTGTCCTTGAGAAGAAAGATGCAGAAGATATGGCTCTTCTACGTTCGAACCAAGAAAAAATGCTTCTCAACGCTGTTTCGGATATAAGGAAAAAAGAGATTTCAGAGATTCAGTCCAATATTGCTTCACTTGAGCACAGTCTCGCAAGAGCTGAGAAGTCAAGGGATTACTATGAGTCTCTTGAGACTGTCAGCGCCAAGGAAGAAAAAGCTATCAGTCTCAGCCAGTCTTCAATAGACAAGGCTCGCGGAGCAATACCTCTGAGCGCAATAGGAGCAGGATTAATGGCCGGGGGCAACATAATCACAGGCGCATCCGGTGTGGCGTCTTCTCCTGTCTGTGAATATGCTGTCTGTTTTGAAGCGATTGGTCATGCAATAACCATTGAGGCAAATGTCATGCAGATGAATGCGGGAATTGAAGACAGAAAGGCCGGGATCACAGCAACCAATGCATCCTACGAAAGAAGGGCGGGAGAATGGGCGCTTCAGGCTCAATTGTCCCAAAAGGACATTGACAGTCTGACAAGTCAGATTGAAAGTGCCAGCGCTCGATTGGAAATCGCAGAAAAGAATATGGAGAACCATACATTGCAAATTGAACAAGCCGATGCCATGCTTGACCTTATCAAGAGTAAATATACGAATCAAGCGCTTTACAACTGGATGAAAACGGAAGTAATCAAGGTTTATAAGAACTCCTACAATCTTGCTTTGCATTATGCGAAGGCTGCTGAAGAGTGCTATCTTGCTGAAATCGGTGAAAAACCTGATGTAATTGGCAACTGCTGGAATATCGACCATGACGGATTGCTCTCAGGTGACTCGCTTTTGTGTAGAATTCATGAACTGGAAAAGAAGTATCAAGAGAACAACAAGAGAGACTACGAACTTACCAAGCATATTTCTCTCTCGTCAATTGCCTCTGCCACAGAGTATGGTTCAGCACTTCTTGACCTTATATACAAAGGCGAATGTGAGGTAGAAATTCCTGAGTGGCTGTACGACATGGATTACAAGGACCACATTTTCAGAAAGATAAAAAGTGTCAGCCTAAGCATACCTTGCTTAGTCGGGCCACACACTAACGTCAATTGTATCCTCACTATGACTGGCAGTTCCATAAGGAAATCATCAAATGGCAAGCCATTGGCATTTGAGTCAGTCGCATCAGAATCCATAGCGACAAGCACCGCCATTAACGACAGCGGCCTGTTCGAGGTGAATTTCAATGATGAGCGTTATCTCCCGTTTGAAGGATACGGTGCTATCAGCAAGTGGCACATATCCTTGCCTTCAGAAACCAATCATTTTGACAGGAACAGCATATCTGATGTCATTATCAACATCTGCTACACTGCCCGCAAGGAAACAATTTCCAAAGTATCTCACGGACCATACCTGAGAAATGCGGTCAGAGTGCTCAGCTTCAAGCATGACCTTCCGTCTGTATGGAGAAAAATCCAGAATGGCGAAACGGTTTTTGAAGTTCAACTTGAAGATACTCTCTATCCATATTGGATGAGGGAATCAGGCAAAACCATCAAGGCATCTTTTGGCGAGTCATTTAAGAGAAGCGGCAATGTCCTTTCCGAAATATCAGGCATCAGCCTTGATGTTTCAGGCAAACTGAAGATTGATTTGTCAAATGTGGACTTTATAAAGAAACTGACCGATATCAAACTCGTCATCGACATATCTCTATAGAGAGAAATAAAAGATATTGGAACCTGTTATTATTATGATTTTGCATTATTTGGAGATTTGAATTTATGTAAGTATCTTTGATATTAGTTTATTCGGAGTTACGAGCGCACATAGGTTGAGTATTGCATCCTTTTTAAAATAACAGATGAAATAATACGCTCTTCACAAATGACGACTCTTAGCATTCCGTGGCGGCATCTTCTACGAGCGAATCGTGCGATGCCGCCTTTTTATTACATAGTATTATTTTTAAAGAATGACCTAATTGCTATATTTGCAAAAAATATAGTATTACATGTCTGAAATCCCACTGTTTGTACAGTTTCTGCTTTTTTTCCTGGTTTTCATATATGCGATAATGCTGTTCAAATCACGCCAGGATTCGAAATTCATCCGTCGTTCAGCATTCGTTATTATGATTGCCGGATTGGCATTGTACATGTATGGTTTCGGTCTGGAGGGATATAAGGAAGGAGTTATCACCTGTTTTTTCCGCTCTCTTATTCTGAGTCTCAAAATGTTCGTCTATGACGGTTCTGTTTTTGAACTGGTTACAGCGCAAAGGACACCGTTATGGCTCGATTTGTATTATTTTGTTTTCTATGCTGCTATAGTCACGAGTACATCTGCATTGCTGATGCTTTTCGGCAAAAGGGCCATGACTTCCATATATTTGAGATTCAGGAAAAAGTATTTCAAACATGTTTTTATCGGCATTGATGAAAGATCCATGGCCATAGCCGATGGCATTTCAGACGGAGACGTAGCATTTCTTGAGTTCCAATTCAACGGCAACGATGATGGCATTACAAAAGGAGGTTTCTTTACTGGTTTCTTCGGCTACGATAAAAGGAATGTTCATCTGATGTACAAGAAGAATATGGTTGTTCTCAGCACGAAATACAGACTTGAAGCAGGATATTCAGGCAATAACATATTCTCATCTCTCGGCATTGACAGAATGAAACGATTGATAAATTCTGACACTGCGTTCTACATTCTTTCAGAAAATCACCAGCGCAATCTTGACGATTTGATGGCATTGTTGGGAGACAATAACCTGATGAACAATCTCATCCATGTTTGTGTTTCCCGCGATGGAGTGGCCAGATACTACAAATCGACGATGAAACAGACAAAAGTCCATTTCATCTACCCGTCTTCTCTTTCGGTAGTGGAATTGATGAAATCGTTTCATTGCCACCCGTCCGCTACAGTTAAACCGACAGAAGAGAATGGACAATCCACCGGCATAGTGAGCAAGAGTTTCAATGCTCTTGTAATTGGTTTTGGGGAAACGGGAAAAGCTATAACCAAATGGTTGTATGAATTCTGCGCTGCAATAGGGAAAGACGGTCTTCCGGCTTCTGCAAGCATTATCGTCAACGATGAATGTATAGACAGCCTCAAAGGACCGTTCATATTCGACAATCCGGGCCTGGTCGATTCTTCTGTTCTCGTTTTCGAAAATTATGGCAAAGACTCCAGCGAATTCTGGCAGAGGCTGATGAAAAGGATTGACGATCTTGACTATATAGCTATCTCAATGAAAGATGACACGTCCAATCTTGACCTTGCATGCTCAATATTCATGTACGCCCTCTCAAAACGCAGCGAAACCATAAATGATTTGCGAATAGTTGTCAGGAAGAAACATATGTTCTCACATGAGCGGCAACTTGTTGACACACTGAATGAAAAAGCCGGTTCAGAGGTCATTGTCTGTTTTGGTGAAGAAGAAAAAGTATTCTCGTCAGAAATGATTGTATCAAAGAGCGAATACGGCATCAATGCTACAGCTACAGATCGTGCTGCAAGAATTGAAAACTCTTTCGAGAACATAAGCGGCTATAGACTCATTCCATCTGAGAGACCTTCAACTTACCGCGAAAGAAGCATTGTCAGAATGGAACTTCATCAGCTGATCTCAAGAGCCAATTTCATTCCGACTCTTCGCAGAATTGCCGGTAGTGCTTCACTTAATGAAATTGCGCTTGAGAATCTTGCCAAAACGGAACACTTGAGATTCTCGCGCTATCTTTTAGCACATGGATACAGATATGGATCTGAAGATAACGGAATATTCAAGACCAACCATCAGATCTGCGACTGGGAATCATTGAGTGATACCGACCGCCAATACCACCGTGATATGGTTCTCGCAATGCTGAACATAAATGAAGAGAATCCAGTAAGTTGATATCTTTCTGAGTGATGATGACAGTGCGGACCGCATTGATTGATGATTTGCCACGTCTCATGGAAGTTTATCGTGAGGCACGGGAGATAATGCTGTCATGCGGGAATCTCCATCAATGGGCTCCGGGGCATCCTTCAGAAGAGATTGTCCGCAACGACATAGCCGGATGTCAATGCCATGTCATTGAGAACGATGGAAAGATCATAGGTGTTTTCGTTCTTATTTCCGGAGAAGATCCGACATACTCTGTTATTGACGGGAAATGGACGGACAATGTCCAACCATACATGACGATACACCGTCTTGCAAGTACAAAAGAGTCCAAAGGAGTGGCTAAAACCTGCTTTGACTGGTGCTGGGAGCAGAGTCACAATCTCAGGGTTGACACGCATGAAGACAATGTAATCATGCGTCATTGCATACTCAAGGCCGGTTTCGATTATTGTGGAATAATCCATCTGCAGAACGGAGATCCACGGTTTGCATTCCAAAAGACCGGGATTCCGCTGACAGAGGGCATTAAATATACCGGTTCAAAGCTCAAACTGCTCCCATACATTCTGGATGCGGTCAAAAGTATTGATGTCAAAAGTGTTCTTGACGGTTTCAGTGGAACGACAAGAGTGTCACAGGCACTGTCAAGAGCCGGTTATGACGTGACATCAAATGATTTGTCCGAATGGTCGGAAGTATTCGGAAACTGCTATCTTGTATCAGAGAAACCGGATTCCTTTTATCAAGATATCATCAATCAACTGAACGTACTGCCAGGCTATGACGGCTGGTTCACTGAAAAGTACGGGGGGCGAGACGAATCGGGGAAAATGCCTTTTCAGATACACAATACGAGGAAACTTGATGCTATCAGGGATGCTATTGACACCATGGGTCTTGAATGGGTGGATAAGTGCGTCATCCTTACAAGTCTGATTCTCGCGATGGATACTGTGGACAATACACTGGGGCATTATGCTTCGTATCTTTCTGGCTGGTCTCCACGTTCATACAAAACCATGGAAATGAGACTGCCGAAAAGAGTACCATCATATACTCGGAACACTGTATTGAAAGGTGACGTTTTTGAAGCGGCAAAAATACATCACGACCTTGCATACTATGATCCTCCTTATGGTTCGAACAACGAAAAAATGCCTCCGAGCAGAGTGAGGTATTCTTCATATTACCACATTTGGAAGACAATCATCCTGAACGACAAGCCAGAAGTGTTCGGAAAATCCAACAGACGTGAAGACACCCATGACACTGAATCTTCCTCAGTGTTTGAAGAATATAGAAAAGATAATGACGGAAAGTTTATCGCAATGAAAGCGATAGAACGTCTGATAAAGGAGACTGATGCTGAGTACATCCTTCTTTCTTACAGTTCAGGAGGACGCGCCACAAGAGAAGAACTGTACGATATCATCAACACCAACGGCCATCTGCTGTCATCACAGGAAATTGACTACCGGAAGAATGTAATGGCACGCTTTTCATGGACAAGTGAATGGCTGAATGATTCCGGAGAACACAAAGAGTACCTCTTCCTTATGAAAAAGGATTCATAACCTTTTGAGCACTTCTTTGACAACCTGCCAGATATTTTCGACAGTTGACATTTCAACTCGCTCTTTTGTGGAATGAGGGCATACAATCCGAGGCCCGATGCTTGCAATCTGAATGCCCGGATACTTTTCAACATAGTACCCCGCTTCCAGGACGAAATGCATTTCCACTTTCTTGGGAGTGAAACCAAGAATATCTTCAAACACGTCAGACACCATGCTGATGTATTTTGAGTCCCGGTCTTCACGCCATGCCGGAGCGGACATGACTAAAGTGGAATCAGAGCCAAATGCTTCTTTGATTCTTTCTCCCAGTTCCTCCATCGCTTTCACGGAAAAACTTCTGGTATGAGTTGAAACGTAAATAAAGC
>R27__coassemble_1033_pt1 | contig 14127 bp, 7 predicted proteins | sample R27__metabat2_high_PE_015 | metagenome-assembled genome bin R27 | reverse complement strand
TTCTCGTAGCCATCCTTCTTGTTATCAAGAACTGGCTCACCCCTTAGGGAACTGTCGCCATTGATATCAACGACGGCAAGAAGACCCTCAACGTGGCTCCCGGCAACTCTCTCATGAGCACCCTCGCCGACAACAAGATATTCCTCCCGTCCGCATGCGGCGGAAAGGCTAACTGCGGTCAGTGCAAGGTTCAGGTTCTCGAAGGCGGCGGCAACATCCTCCCTACCGAAGTCGGCTTCTTCAACAGGAAGCAGATCAAGGACAACTGGAGACTCGGCTGCCAGGTAAAAGTGAAGGACAACCTCAAGATCCAGGTTGCGGAGTCCGCTCTCAGCGTCAAGAAGCTCGAGTGCGAGGTCATCTCCAACCACAACGTCGCTACATTCATCAAGGAATTCACAGTCAAGCTTCCTGAAGGCGAGAACCTCGAATTCAAGAGCGGTGAATACATCCAGATCGACATCCCTAAGTACGAACTTGATTTCAAGGACATCGAAGTCGAGCCTGAGTATCGCGCGGACTGGGAGAAATACGGATTCTTCAACCTCCACTCTTCCAACCCTGAGCCTACCATCAGAGCTTACTCCATGGCCTCTTACCCTGGTGAGAAGGGCATAATCAAGCTCAATGTGCGTATCGCGACCCCTCCTTTCGACAGATCCGTTCCAAGAGAGCTCGGTCCAAAGCTTCTCCCTGTAAACCCTGGCATCGCGTCTTCATACGTGTTCACCAGAAAGCCGGGTGACAAGGTCATGATCTCAGGTCCTTATGGAGAATTCCTTCTCCCTAAGAACGATCCGGACGATCAGGAGTACATATTCGTAGGCGGCGGCGCAGGTATGGCACCTCTCAGAAGCCACATCATGCAGCTCTTCAAGACATTGAAGACAGGACGCAAGGTCAGTTTCTTCTACGGTGCGCGCGCACTCGTCGAGGCATTCTACCTCGAGGACTTCGCAGAAATCGAGAGAGAGTTCCCGAATTTCAAGTTCTATCTCGCCCTCGACCGTCCGGACCCTGCAGCAGATGCAGCGGGCGTTCCTTATACAGCAGGCTTCGTACACAATGTAATGTACGAGACATATCTCAAGAATCACGAGACACCGGAGGACATCAAGTACTTCATGTGCGGACCTCCTATGATGGTTTCTTCTGTGAACAAGCTTCTTGATTCACTCGGAGTCGATCCGTCAAACGTCTTTTACGACAATTTCGGCGGTTAGCCCGCCTGACGGGAACACAAAAGAAAAAGACTGGCTGTCAGACCAGTCTTTTTCTTTTAATTGAAATTGTATATCTTTGATTCATGAAAAGAACAGCTCTTATTGCAGCATGCCTGACGTTAGCATGCAGTTGCCTTTTGGCACAAGACAAGGTTTACATGAAGAATCTCCCATATTATGTGGAGAATCTCGAGGTTTTCGGTGAAGGACAGGAAGAAGGAAGGGCCTTCCACATTCCAGCCAGGAGCATTTCACTCAACGGAACATGGAAATTCCTCTACAGCGAAAGTCCGTATGACGTGCCGCAAGATTTCTTCAATCCTTCCTTCAACGACCGCAGGTGGTCAGATATCACGGTTCCTTCGAACTGGGAGATGCAAGGATACGGACAAGCCCTGTTCCGCAATGTGTCAGCTCCTTTCGCCACAAATACGCCTCAGGCAGCCTTGGACGCACAGCAAAGGGCAAGAGGGAGAAGCGGTCCGGCGAGAGTGGCTGCCAAACCTGCACCATACTCAGTAACTCCGCCGGAGGTTCCGATGGATGTCAACCCGACCGGAGCATACAGGACCTCCTTCAATATTCCTTCCTCATGGAAGGGAGACCAGATTTTTCTCAGATTCGAAAAAGTTGCATCGGCTTCCTTTGTCTGGGTCAACGGACAGCAGGTCGGGTACAACGAAGGAGCACAGGAGCCATCCGAATATAACATAACGAAGTATGTAAAGCCGGGAAAGAACACTCTTTCCGTACTCGTTTTGAAATATAGCGACGGATACTACCTTGAAGGACAGGACTATTGGAGACTCGCCGGCATATTCGATGATGTCACCGTTTACTCAAGTCCAGACTCAAGGATATGGGACTACCAGGTCATTACGGAATTCGACAGCAGTTTCACAGACTCTGACGTAAGCCTCGCCGTTGATCTCAAGGCATACAATGCAGCGAAAAGCGGTTATTCCCTCTCCGCAGTCATATCCAAAGATGGGAAAGCCGTAGCCACAATGTCAAAGGAAGACATATCCATCAGCGCCGGAGGCAGCTGCACGGTACATCTACGTTCAAGAGTGGAATCACCATTGAAGTGGACAGCCGAGACTCCTGACCTCTATACCCTTACAATGACCCTCAATGACTCAGAAGGCAAGAACGTGGACAGCATGGTAAAGAGAATGGGGTTCAAGAAGACTGAAATCAGGGATGGTGTGTTTTATCTCAACGGTCAGCCGATAAAGGTCAACGCTCAATGCTCTCACATGCAGCATCCCGTCCTTGGACATGCTATGGATGAAAATACCATCAGAAAGGATATGGAAATCCTCAAGCAGTTCGGTTTCAATGCCGTCCGTACTTCCCATTACCCTCCTGTCAACGAGTATCTCGACCTCGCTGACGAATATGGGCTCTACATCATTGATGAAACAGGAGACGAGGCCCATGCTACCGAATGGGTGTCATACCTTCCTGAGTTCTTGCCTATGTATCAGGAAAGAGTGAGGCAGATGGTGCTTCGCGACCGTAACCATGCTTGCGTACTGTTCTGGAGTGCAGGCAACGAATCAGGTGAAGGTCCTAATATCAGCGAAGTGGTGAAGGAAGGAAGGAAATACGACCCTACAAGGTTCTGGATGTACGGAGGCAATGCGGCAAAGCATCCGGCTGAAGATATCATAGGGCCACGTTATCCGATTCCTATCGAGCACGAATTGTCATACGGGCTTAACGTCACGGACAAGAGACCTTCATTCATGGATGAATATCTCTCTGTAGCCGGCAACGCCGGTGGAGGCTTCGATGATTTCTGGAGAGAAATCGACACTCATCCATCTCTCATGGGAGGCGCAGTATGGGATTTTGTCAGTCCGGGACTCCTTGAGAGAGTAAGGACTCTCGAAGACAAATCGCCATACGCGACCAAAGCCAACATCATGGGCAACGCCAAACTTGTAAAAGGCAGGACAGGCCTTGCCATCGACCTCGGGAAATCAGACCAGTGGGTGCAAGTTTACAGGGGTGACAACGTCGAAATCAGCGGAAACAGACTCACTCTCACACTTGACATCTACCCTCGTTCATACAACAAGAGCGGAGGTTATATGATAACGAAAGGCAACAACCAATACGGTCTCAAGCAGATAGGCGGGGAGAAGATTGAGTTCTATATTGACAATGGTTCAAGAATCAGCCTTGCCGGCAACCTTCCATCAGACTGGGAGGACAAGTGGCACAATGTCTGCGCCGTATATGATTCAGAGAAGATGACCATCTACATCGACTCTCAAGAAGTGGCTTCTCAGCCGGCTTCGGGTAACATCAGAAACCTTCCATTGTCAGTATGCATAGGAAGGAACGAGGAAAAGAACGGGCAGGACATATCTGAATATCTCGCTGACGCCCTCATCGACAATGTCGGTATTTTCGCTGATGCCGTCACTCCGGGCATGGGATTCGACCCTCAGAAATCAGCACTGTGGCTTGACTTCGAGAAAGAGACCGACGAAGGAACATTCTACACTTACGGAGCAGGAGCCAGGACCTATGGCAGCATCTGGCCGGATAGAACACCACAGCCGGAGATGTATCAGATGAAGAAAAGCACGCAGCCACTGTGCTACAGCCTTCTTGACCCAAGAAAAGGGACTGTCGAAATCCGCAACCGCCATAGTTTCGTAAACGCATCCATCTACAGCACTTCATGGACAATCACGGCGGACGATGAAATTGTGGAATCAGGAGTCATCGACCTTGACATTGAACCTTCTCAAACAAGAACATTCACTATTCCTTACAGCAAACCTGCAATAATACCTGGCAGGCAGTACAGACTCACCATCAGCACGTCTCTCGCGAAGAATGAGATCTGGGCGAACAAGGGCCACGAGGTTGCTTGGGAACAGTTTGAGCTTTCTGACTGGAACATTCCGGAAGAAGCTCCCGCAAAGCCGCAAGGCACTGTCAGCATAGAAAAGCATGATGGAAAAATTGTCGCATCAGGATCTGATTTCAAGTACACATTCGATGCTGTCAGCGGAGCACTGTGCGGGATAACAGTGGAAGGAAGGGAACTTTTGACCCAGCCATTGAAGCTCAATGTTTGGAGAGCGCCGGTCACCAACGAGATTGACGGTTGGAACGCATATTCATCACGGGCAGCGATGTCAAACAACAAGGGAGGATACGGTGCAATAGGCCACAGCAACGTTCTTGCCGCCATGTATTATTCGGCAGGACTGGACAGAGTCGGTTTCTTGCCTGTTTCGGTCAATGCCCGCGCAGTGGACGGCTCTGTTTACTTGGATGTGAGGGAGCTCGCCATCTTTGGCACGTCGACAGAACAGCAGCTCGATGCTTATATCTTCGGCCGTACAAACACAGGAATGGAGAGCGTCTATTCATACAGGATTGACGCTGACGGAACAATCACTGTCCATCACCTCATCAATCCTCAAGGTGAAATGCCGGCATGGTTCCCAAGAATAGGAATCAGTATGTCCCTGAACGGTGCGCTCGAAAACCTGGAATGGTATGGAAGAGGACCTCAGGCTTCATACCCGGACAGAAAATCAGGCTACCGTATCGGCATATACAAGGACACAATAGAAGGCATGTATGAACCGTACCTTATCCCTCAGGACTATGGCCTCAGGACCGACAACCGTTGGGTGAGGTTTACGGATGGCAACGGCATGGGACTTCAGTTCAGTGTCAACGAACCTTTTGCATTCAATGCTTATCCTTTCACCACAGACAACCTCACAAAGAGTGTATACCAGTACCAGCTTCAAAAGAGTGATGACATAACATTCAATCTTGATTATGCCACAAGCGGTGTCGGTTGTACTGCCAGGGGAATATTCACCGCATACAGAGCTTATCCGATGGGATACGAAAGGACAATTACCATCACTCCGATAAAGAACCGGTTCTGAAATGGTTCTTAATTACTGTTATCTATGGGAAAGTTATTCCAGTACATATTCAGAAACCTTGATGATGAGAAATATCTGAAGTTATACTGGTTCAAGAAATGGCACAAGGCGCTGGACCTCACTGAACCGAAGACACTGAACGAAAAGATTCAATGGCTTAAACTTCATTGGCGCAAGCCGATAATGACAGAATGGGTCGATAAATTCAGTGCGAAGGAGCTTGCCGGTGCTGCAATAGGAAATGATTACGTCATTCCCCTTCTCGGGGTGTGGGACAGATGGGAAGATATTGAATGGAACACCCTTCCTGACAGTTTCGTTCTCAAGGCCACAAACGGAAGCGGGAACAAAGGAATTATCATCTGTCATGATAAGGCAAAACTTGATATAGCCGGGGAGGAAAGAAAATTCAAACGTGCTATGTCAAAAAACGCATACTATAAATTCCGGGAGTGGCCATATAAGGACATCAAGCCACGAATCATTGCCGAACCCCTTCTTGCTGATACTTCCGGAAATAATTCAGAAGGTCTTGCTGACTACAAGCTCATGTGCTTTGACGGTAAGCCCCACGATATTATGGTAGCCTTGGAAAGGCAAGGATCAGGTGCAAGATTCTTCTATTTCGACCGCAACTGGCATCTTCTCAAATATGACAAGGACACGGTGACGCTCCCGGATGATTTCACTCTTCCTATGCCGGGAGGCATTGAAACTGTACATAAGATGTTCGATCTGGCGGAAAAGCTGAGTCAAGGTTTCCCTATGTGCAGGGCGGATTTCTATTATGCTGAAGGCCGGATCTGGTTCGGGGAGCTGACATTCTACCCTTGTGCGGGCTTTGACAAGCAGATTACTTATGATGCTGACAGGCTGTACGGAGATTTGCTTGAACTCCCTGTGCCTACTGATTGAAGCCTAGCCGGTCTCTGACCCAGTCCAGCACGAGTTTACGGTCTTCTTCTCCAGCCAGGTCCAATGAATTGAAGCAGCAGAACAAATAGTGTCCTTTATCCATTTTCTGAAGTTTTTTCGGGATATAGTCTCTCTTATCCTTCGGAGTGACATAGAAATCCTTCAGACCTGAATGAATGAGCCGGCATTGTCCCTTCCGTATAAGGGACAGATACATCAATTCCTGCATATTGAACTGGGAGATATCACGGAAACGATGTCTGATGTTCCTCTCTATGCATTCAGGATGCTCAAAGAAAAAGCGCTCGAAGAAACTTTTAAGAAGAGGACGGGGGGTATGTACAAGATATATGAAATAACTGCCTCCGCCAAGAATCTGCTGTGACGCCAGCATTGAACTTTTGAAAGTCACCACTTCCCTGTTGTTGCGTTTCGGCTTCAATTTCCGGAGTATCTTCGCAAAGCCGGTACTGAACTTGCGCCCATAGCAGATGACCATGCCTTCAGGAGAGAAGAAATCTTCAGGAGAAACAGGGTTGATGACAAGAAAATCATCATTCAGCAACAGGAAATGCTCACTGAGTCCCGGTATTCGCCATATCATCGTCTCGATTGCTCTTGAATTGAATACAGGAAGATATTCTTCATACCCTTTGAAAATGTCCTTATGGTCCACAATTTCCATAGGGATGATGCCTTCAGGAAAATATGGTTTCAACTGCTCTTCAAGCCTTGGGTCCTGTCCATCGGTAACGATGAAAATTTTATTGATGAATGATGCGAACCTGTTAAGAGAAAAAACACACCAGAAAATCTCGCCAAGATTGGCATAACGGCTCTTTCCGCCAATACTGGGACAGTCCAACTCCCCTGACGAAGAATATGCCGCACGCTTCGAATTCAGGACAGGGTCGTTGCCGTCCACCCACGGAATCACTGCATCAATCTTTATCATAAGACATTAGGTTCATATAGATTAACGGATAATCATTTAAGAATGGCTGAATGAACTGATAGGGAAAGCAAAGGTACGAAATATCTTCAGAAAGACACTTTTTTTCAAAATACCCCCTGGAAATTTATGAATTTATATGTCATTCTTTGCATTAGATGATAGATTTGCTGCAGAAGAAACGGTCGGCGGCAGCCCGATAACAAAATTAATTCTATGAAAAGTACATTTCTACCGGAATCGACTCACAAAGGACGGTCGGTCCAATCAAACCCGATCAAAGGACCAGTTCTCAGGTTCCTTCTTCTTTTATGCTTGCTTTTTGATGCCGGTCTGTTTCAATCATGTCTGACCGCCGGCCATTATTCTACTGAGGATGAAGTAACCACCGACTTTTACATTCCTATGATTGACCGTGGTGTCAAAAATCAGACAAAGTCATCAGGATACGATGCCCATGGCATCAGAAGGCTGGATGCATTCGTTTTCAATGATGACGCCTTGATGCGCCTTGACTCGTACTGTGAAATCCTTGAGCCATCAAATCCATACATAAGCCTCTCGTCAGGAGCCGGAGACAAGTTTCTGGTACTGATAGCCAATTTCGATACTGCGGGACTGGACATCTCCGAAATATCCTCATATGAAGAGATGGAAGGAATCAGGTCAATCCTTGCAAATGAAAACCCAGCATATCCGGTAATGAGCGGGGAATGCCACTTCTGTGCAGGTATGGACAGCTACACACCAGTGTCATTGACTCCACTGCTGGCAAACGTTTGTGTGGATTTCGTGAAGTGCAATTTTGCAGGGAAAGGATATAAAAGCAGGACATTGGAAAACGCCAGCGTCTATCTGACTGATTTGTCGGGCAGCTGTGAAGTGCTCAGGCATGATGGATTCAGCATTGTCGAGCTTGAGAACGCAGGCGGTACAGCCGATTCCGGCTATCTGTCCACAATGGAGCATCCGGAAATGATATACAGAAGATTCACGCCCGGGCAATGGACCCCCATTGACTTATATTGCTATCCCAATGACAATGCGGACGGTACACTCGGCAGTCCTCACACACGGCTCGTGGTGCAAGGTGACATTGATGGTACTACGTATTACTATCCAGTTGAGATCAACCAGGAAGGGTTCGGGTACACGAACGGCTCTCATGGAATCAGCAGGAACGTCAAATACTCATACAGCTTCAACATCACCAGAAAAGGAAGTACTGACCCTGACATACTGGTACTGCCTGAGGAAATCATCGAGCAGGGATGGATAAAGCTTTATCCTGACAATGTTGTTCTCGGCAAAGACGGTGAGGAAGTGCACGTCTGGGTTGACGTTTACCCGGAAGGCACGCCCATTGACATATCCAAGGAAGACCTTGACTACGATGTTTCCAGAGGAATCTATGAATACAGGCTGGATGAGGACGGACATGGAGTGCGTCTTACGTTGAAAGGGAATGGAACAGGAATGTTCACCATCGACGCAGGGCCTCCCGTGGATGACGGCTTTCTCGTGATAGTCGTTGTCAACCCTTGACACCAAGGAGTTTACAATTCAAACCTCGATTTATCAGGAAGGCGCTTTTCAAATGAACGCAGAAGGCGTGATTTCATCTCAAGGAACTGGCTGTCAGGGAAGTTCACGTCATTGATACAAGCCATTTTTCTGTCAGGATTCTCGATGAATCTGCATATCTCCGAAATCGATGAAGCCGCGAGTGAAAAGTGCCTGTTCGAAAACCTTATATCTATGGTTTGTCCGGCGATTTTCTGATAATCCGTATAGACATACTGACAGACATTGTCACTATTGCGTACTCTGCTTTCCGCTGTTGGCTCCAGATCATCTTGTACTTTGGAAAAGACAGATTCGGATAACGACTTGAACATCGGAGCACAGGTATGCTGCGGACGTTCATACGACATGGTTGGTGATAGGCCGGCTGCTTTCCTGGCCACTCTGTACGAATTTGCACATATCTTACGGTACATACCGAACGTTAGAAGCTGTCTTGACAGACTCATCACAGCTTTTCCGTCCTTGAAAAAGTCTTCTTCCTTACAGATGTTCAGAGGAAAGAAGTCATCATTGAAGTATATGAAACGTTCATCCAGCCCCGGGATTCTGTGCATGAACAGTTCAATGGGATTGCTATTGAAAACAGGCAGGTATCTTTCCGGTATGAAATCCTTGTGCAAAGCGATTTTCAAGGCGGAGGTATCCGCCCAGTCCGGAATCTGACTCTCGCGGGCCACCACCAGAAAGACGTTCTCTATGAACGGCATGTATGTACAGATGCCTCTCAGCAGATATTTTAGAGTGCCCCAGTCCCTGAAACGCTTCGCGTTGACGGTCTCATCCACGAACTGCCTGTAGTCCTCCTGCCAATAAGGATCCATTCCGTTCACGTATGTTATAACAGCATCCATAACTTCACTGTTTCCTTAGATATTCAGCTGTAAAACTGTCACAACGTCCGATCATGTCTTCAGGCGTACCTTCGAAAACGACTTCACCTCCCCTGTCTCCGGCATCAGGTCCTAAATCAATGATCCAGTCCGCGGACCTGATAACGTCCAGGTTATGTTCGACAACGACAAGTGAATGCCCCTTTTCCAACAACGTATCAAACGCCCTCAAGAGTTTCTCAACGTCATAGAAGTGCAGTCCGGTGGTCGGTTCGTCAAAAATAAACATAATCTTCTGCCGTGACTTGCCCCCATTCTCACTGAGAGACAGGAAATAAGCCAACTTTATGCGCTGGCTCTCCCCACCGGAGAGCGTGCTGCTGCTCTGGCCGAGCTTTATATAGCTGAGCCCGACATCCACAAGCGGTTTCAGTTTAGAAGCTATTGCATGAGCCAGAGGCTCGCTTCCGGCGCTGAAGAATTCTATGGCTTCATCAACGCTCATGTTAAGGATGTCATCGACGTTCTTTCCATTGTACCTGACCTCCAGGACATCCGGTTTGAAACGCTTGCCTCCGCATGACTCGCAGACCATTGTCACATCCGCCATGAACTGCATCCCGATTCTGACGACCCCTTCACCCTGACATTCAGGGCAGCGCCCTCCGTCCTGATTGAAAGAGAAATGGTTCGGGCCGAATCCGTTGATCCGGGCGTATTGTTGTTCCGACAGCAGTTTCCTTATATCGTCATATACTTTCAAGTACGTCACAGCATTGGAACGTGAACTCTTCCCGATTGGGTTCTGGTCAACGTACTCAACCCTGTCAATCCGGTCAAGATTACCGGCAAGCCCTTTATACACACCGGGCAAGTCACCGGCTTCGTTCAAACGGCGGAAAAGGGCGGGATACAGGATATCACCGACAAGGGAAGATTTTCCACTGCCGCTGACGCCGGTCACAACAGTAAGAACACCAAGTGGAATCCGTACGTCAATATTCTTGAGATTATGCTCCATGGCCCCTTTGACTGTAATTGACCAATGCCATGGTCTGACTTCTCTGACATATCTTTTTTTCCTACCGGACAAATACTGCAAAGTCAAGGACCTGTCCGTTTCCACATCAGGAAGAGCACGGGGACCGACTTGCCCACAGAATACTATCTCACCTCCGTTCACGCCGGCAAACGGTCCCATATCTATCAGCAAATCCGCCGCACGGATTATCTCCTCGTCATGCTCGACCACGACGACGGTATTGCCAATGTCACGCAGACGCTTGAGTACGGATATTAGCCTGTCAGTATCTCTCGGATGCAGCCCGATGGAAGGCTCGTCCAGAATATACATCGATCCGACAAGTGACGAGCCCAACGCAGTGACAAGATTTATGCGCTGGCTTTCACCTCCGGAAAGTGTGTTGCACGCCCGGTTCAGAGTGAGATACCCCAGCCCCACGTCATCAAGGCACTTCAACCGGGTCAGAATCTCATCAACAGGTCCGGAAGCTATTGTCCTTTCGTTTTCCGGAAGCGCAAGGTTTTCAAAGAACTTTATCGCTTTCTCAACATTCAGGCTCAATACTTCATGGATGTTCAGTCCTCCAACCTTCACATAAAGAGCCTCTTTGCGCAAACGGCTGCCGTGACAGTCATGGCATACAGTTCTGCCGAAAAAGCGGCTGAGCATGTATTTGTATTGAATCTTGTATTTCTGCGTATCCACCCAACGGAAGAACTCGTTGATACCGACGAGAGAATCCTCCTCTCTGTCAGCCGGGCATCCTTCCCAAATTAGATTCCTGACTCTCTCTGAAAGTTGGCAGTAAGGTTCGAACACCGGAATACCATACAAGCCTGATACCTTGATAAGATGGTCCCTGAACCAGCCCATCTTCTCCCCTCTCCAACATGCGACAGCGCCATCATATATGCTCTTAGCCTTGTCAGGAATGACAAGGTCCTCACTGATGCCTATTATCTTTCCCAGACCGCCACATGCAGGGCATGCTCCCAACGGGCTGTTGAAACTGAACATATACTCGTCAGGGCGCTGGAAGGAAATACCGTCAAGCTCGAATCTATTGACGAACTGCCTTGACTGGCCGTCTCTTACGGCATACATTGTCCCATTGCCAATTGTAAAAGCCGTGTCAATGGAGGACAAAAGCCTTGCACGAATGTCAGAATCAGGTTCCGAACCATCCAGCTTCATACGGTCAACCAACAGATACAGCAGATCCGGAAACTTTCCTGACTCAGATTGTTTCATCACGTCTTCAATCCTGATGACTTCTCCGTCTGAATAGAAACGTGAGTAACCGTCTTCCTTCAAGTGCAGCATGAGCTCCACCTTGTCATCCCTGCCGTTCCAGTTCAGGTCAGACAGGAAATAAACCGTATGCGGTCGTCCGTCAATGATATAGGACATAACATCGTTGACACCGTCACATTTCACCTCCTGTCCGCTGATTGGAGAGAACGTATGGCCTATCCTCGCGAAGACCAGGCGGAGGTAATCAAAGATCTCCGTTGTAGTGGCGACAGTGGAACGAGGGTTCCTTGTATTCACTTTCTGCTCTATGGCAATGGCGGGAGGAATACCGTCAATGGAATCGACGTCAGGCTTGCTCATCCTTCCCAGGAACTGGCGTGCATACGAGGACAGGCTTTCTGCGAAACGCCTCTGCCCTTCAGCGAAAAGAGTATCGAACGCCAGTGATGATTTCCCTGACCCGGAGATGCCTGTAACGACAACTATCTTCCCCCGGGGAATCTCCACGGTAAGGTTCTTGAGATTATTGGCCCTTGCCCCTTTGATCACTATGCTACCGCCGTCAGCCATAATAAGTTGATTGAAATACAAATTTACACAAAAAAATCCTCTATATTTGTATCTGTTATGCATTTTTGATATGAAACGGATAGTAAGAATGATTTTGATTCTGGGCGGTGCTGCCGCATCACTTGTCTCCTGCGGGGAAAAGACAGCAAAGGATACTGATTTCAAATACCTTATTGATGAATTTGCGGACTTGCGCATTATCAGGTACAGGATTGATGGTTGGGAGGAGCTCAGCCTCCAGCAGAAGGAATATGTCTATCACCTCAGCGAAGCGGCAAAGTGGGGCCGCGACATATATTGGGACCAGAACGGGAAGTACAATCTCCGCATCCGCAGAACCATAGAGAACATACTCAACAAATATGAAGGAGACCGCGACTGTCAGGAGTTCCAGGACTTCCTCGTTTATGCCAAGAGAGTATTCTTCGCAAACGGTATCCATCACCATTACGCTGAAGACAAGTTCTTCCCTGCTTGTTCCAAGAGCTATTTCCAGAGCCTTATGGCCGCTGTCGGAGACGGAGACCAGGCTGAAGAGATGACATATATGATCTACGACCCGGATTTTCAACCCCAGCGCAAGGCCACTTCCGGAGACGACATAGTCGCTGCATCGGCAGTGAACTTCTACGAAGGCGTCACCAGAAGCGAAGTCGAGAGCTATTACGCAAGCATCATGGACCCGAATGACGGGACCCCTGTTTCTTACGGTCTCAACACTAAAGTCATAAAAGGAGCCGACGGAGTCGTCAGGGAAGAAGCATGGAAGTCCGGCGGACTCTACGGAGCAGCCATCGACAGGATCATCGACGAACTTGAAAAGGCTTCAGCAGTAGCGGAGAACGACACTCAGAAGAGCTACATCGCGAAACTCGTGGAATATTACCGCACAGGCGACCTCAAACTTTGGGACGAATACAATATCGAATGGCTGCAGGACTCTCTGGGCACGGTGGATTTCGTCAACGGATTCGTAGAGGACTATAACGACCCTCTCGCACGCAAGGGAGCCTGGGAAGCTCTCGTGAACATCAAGGACCACAAGGCTTCCGCCCGCACTGAGATTCTCAGCGCCAACGCCCAGTGGTTCGAGGACAACTCCCCTGTCGACCCTCGCTTCAAGAAGAAAGAGGTAAAGGGAGTCAGCGCCAAAGTGATCAACGCAGCCTGCCTCGCAGGTGACTGCTACCCTTCAACCCCTATCGGCATCAACCTTCCTAATGCGGACTGGATCCGCAAGGACTACGGCTCCAAGAGCGTGACCATAGCCAACATCACCCACGCATACGACTATGCCGCCAACGAGTGCCCTAACAGCACCCTCGCAGAGTTCGCTTGGGATGAGGAGGAGATCGCTTTCGCCAAGAAATTCGGAGGAGTGACCGACGAGATCCACACCGACCTCCACGAGTGCCTCGGACACGGCTCCGGTCAGCTGCTTCCCGGCACCTCGCCTAACGCCATGGGCGAATACAGTTCCACCCTTGAAGAGACCCGCGCCGACCTCTTTGGCCTTTACTACATGGCGGACCCGAAACTCGTCGAACTTGGCATCCTTCCTGACAAGGAGGCTTACAAGGCTCAGTATTCCGGCTACATACGCAACGGCATCATGGTCCAGTTCAGCCGCGTCGAACTTGGCCGTCCAAATACCGAGGCTCACATGCAGAACCGCAAGCTCATAGCCGAATGGTGCTACGAAAAAGGGAAGGACGCAAACGTTATCGAGAAAAAGGTGCGCGACGGCAAGACCTACTTCGAGGTAAATGACTATGAAGATCTCAGAGGGCTCTACGGAGAAATGCTCGCAGAAATACAGCGCATCAAGTCAGAAGGCGAC
>R27__coassemble_1022_pt1 | contig 14203 bp, 15 predicted proteins | sample R27__metabat2_high_PE_015 | metagenome-assembled genome bin R27 | reverse complement strand
ATATAATAGAGCAGGCCAGGTATCTTTGTGAATCGATACCTGGCTTTTTTGCAGTAATTAGAATCTGTAGGCGGAAAAAATTCATAACTTAGCGGAACAACAATACAATGCCGTCATGAAAAGTTTCTTGAGAATCATTTTGACAGCCTTGTCCTTCATCCTGATGGCGGGGCATATCGCGAGTGGACAGGGGAGAACGGGTAAAACCGATATTCAGACAAAGCTGAATGGATACTTCGCGCCCGCCGGCAACGGCGCAGTGCCGCCTGACGAAGACGGTTTCATCCGCAGATGGCTCCTTCTGGAGCCGATCAGCAAGCCGAACAGGTCCAACAGCGTTTTCACGGACACTTATACCAGGGAAGCCATCATGCACGAGTATTTCACGGGGCAGTTTTCTTCCCTGCCGAAAGACGGTGACAAAGTCAAGGTCGAGATGGAGTATCAGCCTCCGGTCGATCTGACCGTCAGGAGAGCGTCAGCGCCAGTGGGGAATCAGCCCAAGACGGTCAAGGCTGCATTGACCTGGCATGCTCTTGACAGCGACCATTTCTTCGTGAAGCTTTTCCGATTCGCCACAGGGCTTGACAAAGACCGTTACGGGGTGATATTCTGGTCCGTCACCGTCCTGAACTGTGAGGAGGACATCAGGGATGTCAGACTGTCCATAGGTTCCAACAAGGGGGCGATGTGGTGGTTGAACGGCGAGGAACTCCTGCTTCTCGCGGGTGACCGTCATATGGGTGTGGACAGCGCAGTCTCCAGGCGTGTCACTTTGAAAAAAGGCAGGAACATCCTTCGCGGAGCGACAATCAACGGCCCGGGAATGAGCGAGTTCTGTGCCCGTTTCATCGATGATGAAGGCAAACCTGTAACCAACTATACAATTTCCTGTGAATAAGAACCATTTCAAAAAAGGCTCCAAGAACCTGTTTCATATTATGAAAAGAATAGCAACCATCATAACATTGACCCTTATCGGGACCGTCCCGGCTACAGCCCAAACAGGACAGCCTTTCATCCACGACCCATCCACCATTGTCAAGTGTGACGGCAAGTATTATACTTTCGGCACCGGAAGCGGGGGCCTCATTTCAGAGGACGGCTGGACCTGGCATGCCGGCGCAGTCCGTCCCGGTGGCGGTGCCGCCCCCGATGCTATGAAAATCGGGGACCGTTATCTCGTGGCATACAGCACAACCGGTGGTGGCCTCGGTGGCGGACATGCCAGCAGCATCATGACCATGTGGAACGGAACTCTCGATCCCGACTCTCCGGATTTCGCTTATTCAGAGGCCGTTGAGGTGGCTTCGTCACTGGTGGACGAGGATTGCAACGCCATCGATGCCGGACTTCTTCTCGGACCCGACGGCAGGCTTTGGTGTACGTACGGTACATATTTCGGATTCATCCGTCAAGTCGAGCTGGACCCTGAAACAGGCCTCAGGGTTGAGGGCAACGAGGCCATTGACATCGGACGCAACATGGAGGCGTCCGTGATGGTTTACCGTGACGGGTGGTACTACCTTCTTGGAACACATGGAACCTGCTGCGATGGTGTGAACTCTACATATAATATTGTAGCCGGCCGTTCCCGCAGTCCTCAAGGACCGTTCATCGACAATGTCGGCCGCTCAATGCTCCAGGGCGGAGGCAAGTCTGTAATCACCACTGAAGGACGCCTTGTGGGGCCGGGGCATTTCGGCCGTTATATAGAAGAGGAAGGTGTCGAGAAGATGTCATTCCACTGGGAGGCGGACATGGATCAGAGCGGCAGAAGCGTTCTTGGTATCAGACCCCTTCTCTGGAAAAACGGCTGGCCGGTGGCAGGGGACGCTTTCCTTCCCGGAACATACGAAATCCAGTCAGAAAGAAACGGTTATGCTCTTGAACTTGCAGTGGATTTTGTTCGTGCGCAGGGAGGCGCACGCAGCTTCTCACGCAGTGGGGAACAACCTGTTGTGTCCATTGAGCCCCAGAAACTTGAAGACGTCATCGAAGGATGGCCTGAAGGAACAATCCAGGTCCGCAACGGCTACTATATGGCACGCCCTCATCAGAGGTGGAGCATCATCCCTGTCCCTGAAGCAGGCGGATACCTTGGCGGACCGTATTACAAGATTGTCATAGAAGGAACAAACCGTGCCCTCGCTGCAAATGCGGAAGCCGAGGTGGAGGCAGTAGCGGAGTTCACCGGTGCTCCCGAGCAGCTCTGGCGCATCGACCAGCTGACTGACGGCACTTTCAGAATCATGCCTAAGGCTGTTCCCGGACATCCGGAGCCTCTGGCTCTTGTCAGTCTCGGTGACGCTTCACCAACCCTTGTGAAGTTCGATTTTCACAGCGATAATTCCAAGTGGAACTTCAAACGCTTTGAGGCGTTGAAATAGTTTTCTTTCTTACGCAGTATCTTGCTTTTTCTCCGTTATTATTATGAAATTTGCATTCGGAGATGGGGAAAAAGATTGTACTTATTATTGTTCTGCTGCTCGCATGCTGCTTTTCATGGGGCCAGAGGATTCCTTCGTCTCTGGAGAATCCTGTGAATGAGAATCTGGCACGGAGGTACAGAATGGCATATACCTGTGAGAAAGGTTTCCGGATCGGGGCCTATGCCAGTCTCGGCGTCACTGCAGCCGGCACTGGTCTCATGCTTTATACCTTGTATGGTCTGCAGACACCGGATCCGGATGATTTTGAAACAGAGAACATCCATGCCGGTGGAGATGCGATGGCATTGGTATTTGAATATCTTCTTACCCTGGAAGGCGCCAGCGGTATAATAATCTGCAGCTCAGGGGCGCATATTTTCCGTCATCGCCTTAAAGAGATCAAAGCTCACAACGATTTTCTGCAGCAGCCGGGAATGACAGAAGAAATGTGGGATTATGAACTTGCCTTGAAACATTTTGATTCTTCGAAGAAAGCCATGAAAATCAGTGGCATCGCGACTTGCTTTCTGGCGGGGTACACGTTGCTCGGGGCAATAGGGTGCATGTACACGGACAATGAGTTCCTATATGCTTCATCGGAGACTGCCATGTGGCTGGGGTTCGGAAGCGCCGCCGCATTTCTGGCCAGCTGGATGATGAATTCCGGTGCAAAATATGATCTTGCGCACATTTCTCCATTCGTGATTCCTTCACCTGTTCAGGGGAACGGCTGTGTGGCCGGCCTGACCTTGTCCGCCAGATTCTGAGTAAAAGCAATCTTTTCTGCAACAACTTTCGGAAATTTATCATTCAGCGCATTACGGCAACTTAGATTCTGCATCTGGTTGCCATTTTTGTATAAAGAAGTATGTTTTCCAACTGCCTGTCTTATGATCAGATAGACTATCGATTCCTAACAATGTTCTCCGTCACTTAGCGAGGCCGGAAAGGCATAGCGTCTAGTCCGGCGGTGACGGGCCGAACGGCCTGGAGGAGAACGGAAGAAGAAGCCGGCTGGTGATGGAAAGAATCGTTATTGAAGAATCCTCCGTCGAACTCAATAGCCATGTTCGCTACGAATGGTAGCCAAAACGTAGCAAAAACTGGGAAAAGTTGACTTTTTGCTACGTCCGAGGGCGATATCGTAGCATTTTGGGGCTTGACCGGGAGTTTGTCTAAGTCATAATTTTCAGTCCGCGGAATACAATAACTCTTGCCGGCCATCAAACATAATCGTTTAACGCCGTCTAAATCTATCTGAAGACTGATAATTTCCGTCGTCCGCAAATTACCGTCTTAAGTGTTGTGCAGATTTGGTCGGTATTTGGGTAATCACAGGTGCTTAGTGATACTTTGTACAGAAATGGCGTGCTCTCTGGTATTGGTGTACTTGGGACTTCATTTCTTCAGCGGCTGTGCTTTCAAGAAATGATACGAGTCCTGTATATTGGCAGTGGGATTATATTTCTTACTTTTTGCTAATTTTGCAGAAATCATTGACGCATGCATACAAGAGAAGAGAAAATGGAGCAGTTCGGAAGGCTCCTGGACATAATGGACAGCCTCAGGGAAAGGTGCCCGTGGAATGCGGAACAGACTATGGAATCCATCCGTCCCATGACGGAAGAGGAGGTTTATGAGCTGAGCGACGAGATCAACAAGGGCAACCGTCCCGGAATCGCCAAGGAAATCGGTGACCTGCTCTACCATATGGTGTTCTATGCCCGCATCGCCCAGGAAGAGGGTTCGTTCGATATAGCCGACAGCATCTCGAAGATCTGTGACAAGATGGTCTTCCGCCACCCTCACGTTTTCCGTGCGGATGGAAGTCTGGTGCCTGAAGGGGAAGCTCCGAGTGCAAAGGAAATAGCAGATACTTGGGAGCTTGTAAAGGCGAAGGAGAAGGACGGAAACAAAACTGTCATGAGCGGCATCCCGGATGCCATGCCGGCTATCCTGAAGGCCCTCTCCATGCAGGAGAAGGCCCGCGGCTGCGGGTTTGACTGGGAGAAGCGTGAGGATGTCTGGGACAAGGTCCACGAAGAGCTCCGCGAGGTCGAGGAGGCTGTTGCCGAAGGGGACAGAGAACATATCGAGGAAGAGTTCGGGGACCTGCTTTTCGCTGCCATAAATGCTGCACGTCTGTACGGAATCGATCCGGAAAAAGCGTTGGGAGGCACTTGCAGCAAGTTCCGCCGCCGTTTCACATATCTTGAAGAGAACACTCTCAAGAAAGGACGCAGGCTCACGGACATGACTCTTGCTGAGATGGACGCCATCTGGGACGAGGGTAAGGCAAAGGGATTGTAGAATATGGAGAACTGGCAGGAAAGGACAGAGATGCTGTTCGGCAAGGAAGGCTGCGACAGGCTGAAGGCTGCGACTGTGGCAGTCGTCGGAGTCGGGGGAGTGGGAGGTTTTGCCGCCGAGATGCTTGTCCGTGCAGGAGTCGGTCATATTGTCATAGTGGATTCGGATGACGTTTCAGACACCAACAGGAACCGCCAGATACTTGCACTGACGTCAACCGTGGGGCACCCGAAATGCGATGTGCTCCGCGAGAGACTGACGGATATCAATCCTGAACTCCGGCTTACAGAAATCCGGCAATACGTTACAGGGGAGAACAACGATGAAATTTTTGGAAACCTTCGAATTGACTTCCTTGTCGACGCCATTGATACGCTCACTCCGAAGATATACCTCATCAAGTATTGCCTTGACAGAGGCATACCGATGGTATCATCGATGGGGGCGGGGGCAAAAATCGATGCGACTGCCGTGCGTATTGCAGATATATCACAGACCAGAATGTGCCCTCTTGCCCACATGCTTCGCAAGCGTCTGCACAAGATAGGTATCACGACGGGATTCAAGGCGGTGTATTCTGTTGAGGAGCCCCGCCGCGAGTCGGTAGTCATCGAGGAAAGCCGCAATAAAAAATCCCAAGTGGGGACAGTTTCTTACCTTCCGTCCGTTTTTGGAGCGGCCTGCGCTCAAGTAGCCATTCAGCAGATTGTGGGAATCCAATGATTTTTCTTATCTTTGAAGACTAAAACCTATTTGAGATGCCGGAATACAGAATAGTGGAAGTACAGTCCCGTCGGAATCTGATGAAGTTCATCAAGTTCCCTGATGCATTGTACAAGGGCTGCGGGCAATATGTGCCTGCGCTTCATTCTGATCAGATCAACTCCCTGACCAAAGTGTCCACGCTCAGTTATTGCAAGCGCAGGATGTGGATGGTGATGGACGGCCGCAAGGTAGTCGGAAGGATTTGTGGCATGATCAATCCGCGTTACAACGAACTTTACGGGAAGAAGCGCGCCCGTTTCGGCTGGTTTGACACAATCAACGACATCGAAGTGGCAAGGCTTCTCATCTCCACCGCCGAGGCCTGGGCCAAGTCGGAGGGGATGACTGAAATCCATGGGCCTTTGTATTACAATACTTTGGGCAAGCAGGGTATGCTCGTTGAAGGATTTGATAACATTCCTCCTTTCAACTGCATCTACAACTACCCGTATTACAACGACCTTGTCCGGGCGCTCGGATTCGAAAAGGAATGTGACTGGGTGCAGTACAGGATGGTCGCCGACCATGGCGTGCCGGAAAAGACTGAAAGGGTGGCGAAACTCGTGATGGAGAGATACAATCTTCATGTCGGCAGTCTGGACAAGTTGAAGAAGGATCCTGAAAAGGTGAAGTACTTCTTCGACGTTTATAACAAAAGCTTTGCGTCGGCGGTTTACAACTTTATTCCGTTCACTGATGAGGAGATTGCGGAGGAGGCTAAGTCCACGCTCAAATTCGTATCCGACAAGGTGAGTACGGTGCTGTTCGACGAGAATGAAAAGCTTGTGGCGTTCGGAATATCGTTCCCGACGATATCGCCTGCCCTTCAGAAAGCCAAAGGCAGGATGTTTCCGTTCGGTTGGATTCACTTCCTCAAGGCTCTCAACAACTTCGAGACTACTGACCTGATGCTCAACGGTGCAGTCCCTGAATGGCAGAACAAGGGCGTGTCCGCAGTTTACTATTGCGACATGGCCGAAAAGGCCAGAAAAGTCGGCAACAAGTGGGCCATTTCAAATCCTCAGATTGAAACCAACAGTGCGGTCAATATCTGGAACAGCTATGAGCACGAACTGTTCATGCGCCGCCGTTGTTATGTAAAAAGTATTGAATAATTAATCTACCTAAAGGTATGGCAGAAAATACATTGCTCGATAAAGTCCTCTCATTGCAGGACAAATACCAGTCCCTTCAGGACCAGCTTGCTAGTCCGGACGTGATGTCCGATATGAAACGCTATGTCCAGCTTAACAAGGATTACAAGGAACTGGCGCCTATCATCAAGGCCGGCCTTGAATACAAGATGATGCTTGACGAGATAGCTTCGGCAAAGGATATCATCATGAACGAGAAGGACGAGGATCTCAGGGACATGGCGAAGGAGGAACTTTCCGAACTTGAACCGAAGATCCCTGATATGGAGCAGAACATCAAGCTTCTGCTCATTCCTGCGGATCCGGATGATTCGAAGAATGCAATGGTCGAAATCCGCGGTGGTACAGGAGGTGACGAGGCGGCTATTTTTGCCGGTGACCTTTTCAGAATGTATTCGAAGTTTGCCGAGACTAAGGGGTGGAAACTTGAGATCACGGAGCAGGCTCCCGGAACGTCCGGCGGATATAAACAGGTGGTTTTCAAACTTTCCGGCAGTGACGGAGTATATGGTGTCATGAAGTATGAGTCAGGCGTCCACCGTGTTCAGAGAGTCCCTCAGACAGAGACTCAGGGCCGTATCCAGACCTCCGCGGCATCTGTTGCAGTGTTCCCTGAAGCAGGTGAATTTGATATCGAACTCGACCCTAACGACATCCGCAAGGATTTGTTCTGCTCTTCAGGACCTGGCGGACAGGGAGTCAACCCCACATATACTGCGGTCCGTCTCACCCACATCCCATCGGGAATCGTGGTCCAGTGCCAGGAAGAGCGTTCTCAGCTCAAGAACCTTGACCGCGCTATGGAGGAGCTCCGCACGAGACTCTACAATATGGAACACCAGAAGTATCTTGACGGCATTGCTGCCAAGAGAAAGACAATGGTGTCCACGGGAGACCGATCAGCCAAGATCCGTACATACAACTATCCTCAGGGCCGCGTGACTGACCATCGAATCAACTGGAGCATGTACAACCTCCCTGTATTTATGGACGGTGACATCCAGGAGTGCATAGACCAGCTGCAGATTGCTGAAAACGCGGAGCGTTTGAAGGAAGCCGGCGAATAGGGCTTTCATAAGTGTATTCCAGGAAACCACTTCAAAAAAACAGGAATGATGAAACAGCAACTGTCGCCAATCTTCGCGGTGATGTGCACTCTGATGGCAGTGTGCCTTGTCGCATCCAACATCTTCACTACGAAAGTATTCAGTGTTGCCGGTCTGCCGCTGACCGGTGACCTGCTCATCTTTCCGGTATCCTATATCCTTAATGACTGCATTTCAGAGGTATATGGCTTCAAGAAGGCCAGATTTGCCATCTGGATGTCGTTCACAGTCAACTTCCTTTTCGTCATTTTCGCGCAGATAGTAGCGGCGCTTCCGGGAGCGTCGTTCTGGGAGGGAGGGGAGCATTTCAATTATATCTTCAGGATGGAGATTTGGGTGGCGCTGGCTTCTCTTCTGGCTTTTCTTGCGGGCTCGACAATCAATGCTGCGGTGATGAGCAAAATGAAAGTGGCGGACAAGGGAAGACGCTTCTGGCTCAGGGCCATATTGTCTTCATTTGCAGGTGATTTATGCGATTCCCTCGTATTCATGCCCATAGTGTTCTGGTCCGTGGGTTTCCGCAAACTTATCATGATGATACTCTGCCAGGTCGGAGTGAAGGTTCTTTACGAGACACTGTGCCTTCCGCTTACCCAGCGTGTCGTGAAGGCTGTGAAAACTAAAGATGCCACCGACGTGTACGACGATGGCATCTCATACAATCCTTTCGGATTCAAGGATCTGTAGTTTATCTATTCTGTCATAATAAGCTTGTAAGAGTGCGGCTCAAGCGTGACAGACTGCCTTGATCTGTCTTTTGTGGATACTATGTCAACAGTGACTTCTTCGTCAAGGAATGACTCAACGATGGCTGTGCCGTTGTCATAGACGAAAAGGCTGACGTATGCAGGCCCTTCGAGATAAACAGGCATCGTCCTTGCGCTGGCGATGGAACGGATGGTGTTCAAAGCTGGTGCAGGGAATCTGTAGAGGTCGGAGAAATTGTCCGGGACCACGAGCAGATATAGGTTGGCGTGACCATACAGACCCCGGTGCAGTATAGGCCATCCGAGTCCGCCGTCCATGCCTGATATGAGCTCCCATGAGTCGTTGGTCTTGTATGCTATCTGCTGCATCAACATTGGCTTCTCAAGTTCGGACGTGCCGTACCTTCCACTTTTGACAGCCGATGCAATGGCTTTTCTGTCAGTGTACTCGAGGTCGACGATGTTTCTGATGCCTCTATCCTGCAGGGCTTTTAACAGGCCGGAAGTGATCATGACATCCTTCCCGTTTCTGAGTTGTTTCTCAATTTTGCTGACGATGTCAGGGTCTGCCGCCGCCTGCTCCGTAAGAATCATGAAGTTCTCATCTTCAGGGAAGTAAGGCACAAGGTCCATAGGCAGTCCTGCCATTCCGAAATAGTTCTGAAGAAAGTCTTCCCCAGTGGATTGGTAAGGCTTGTAGCTCTTGATGCCGACAGGACGGCCGAGCTTTCCTATTGTCGCATCTATGTCCCTGAGTGTGTAGCCGGCGCATTCAGCGAATGTGGCTTTCTTCCCGTTCTTGTCAGGAACCTGACGGTCCATGAGCATCTGCCTGTAATCGAAAAGGGTCATCTCAGGGGCTTTTGCGAAGAGGGTGAGCCAAAGCTGCTCGCTGTATCTGTCAAGAATGCGGGAACCGCCAGTGTCGACCCATCCGCCTCCGTTATGACCCGGGTTGAGGTTGTCGAAATACCTCCATATCAGATAGCCGAGATATGGCTGCAGGTGCTGGTCGCTGCTTACTGCGTCACGTGTTTCAGTGCCGGTATAGATTCCGTCAAAATGTTTCGGTCCGTGGTCCAGGTCGAAACCCAAGGCAGGGAAGTGGTCGTACCAGTTAGGATACTTGATTACGACCTTGACTTTTGGATTGACTTTGTGCGCAGGTCCGAGCACGACGTTTTCAGCAGCGTCATGCATCAGCTCCAGACGGTAGTCCGTCCAGCTTCTGTCTCCTTTCGCTTCGATGCAAAAGTCACATTTGCAGTCAATGAAGAAGAAATCGTCAAGAATGACTTCGTCGAAAAGCCCCGCAGTGTATTCTACGATTTCCTGCGCTTTTGCTCTTTCTGCAGGGTCCTGGTAACAGTAGGTCTCGAATGAATTGGCCTCGCTGATGGTGAATGTGATGCCTCCTGCAACTTCCAGCCCTTTGGATTTGAAGTATCTGATGGCTTTTTCCATTGTAGGCCTGTCCACTATGAGCTGGTCGCGGTGTGTCTCGAGGTAAATTTTATCGACGTCAACTTTTGATGAAATCGCTTTCCATGTGGAATCCAGCCAATGCTGGTCTGACATTCTCTGGACTTCGTACGCTCTGGTATATACAGAGACTTTGAAGTTTTTGTAGTTAGGCTTCGCTTGAAGCACAAATGCCGCAGTCATGCAGATGACCACGGTCAGAATTCTGGAGTAAAGTTTCATGTTCGGTCAGGTTATTGATTATCAGTCAGTCCCTTTTTCTTTCCTGAAGGCTATGCATCCGTTGTGTCCTCCGAATCCGAATGAATCGGAAATGCCCAACGTGATTTCTGACCTCACTGCTTTGTTAGGAGTGTAGTCCAGATCGCATTCGGGATCCTGATTGTCAAGGTTGATGGTCGGAGGGATTATGCCGTCTTTGAGCGCAAGGATGGTCGCAATAGCTTCCGCGGCTCCGGTCGCTCCGAACATGTGCCCGTGCATGGACTTTGTCGAACTTATGTGAGCCTTGTATGCGGCATCTCCCATGGCGATTTTGATGGCTTTGGTCTCAGCGGCGTCGTTCAGTTTCGTGCCTGTCCCATGAGCGTTGATGTAGACATTGTCCTTGCGGGCATCGAATCCCGATTCAGCAAGCGTTTCAGCGATGCATCTTGCCTGTGTGATGCCGTCCGGCCGTGGCGCTGTCGGGTGATAGGCGTCGCAGGTGCTGCCGTAACCTACCATCTCGGCATATATCCTAGCTCCTCTGGCCATTGCATGTGCGCGCTCTTCAAGTATGAGAATGGCGGCGCCGTCGGCCATCACGAATCCTCCACGGTCTGCATTGAACGGCAGCGACGCATGTTTGGGATCCTCTTCGCGTGTGAGCGCTTTAGCATTCGCGAAGCCTGCCAGACCGATAGGGATGACACACTGGTCCGTCCCTCCTGCAATTATGGCATCCGCATAGCCGTGCTTGATGGCTCTGTATGCTTCACCAATGTTGCTCGTGGATGTGGTGCATGCTGTCACAATGTTGATGCAGGGACCTTGGGCGTTGTGCCTCATGGCGATGTGCCCCGCGGCAATGTTGGATATCATGGTCGGGATGAAGTTCGGTGAAATCCATTGCCCTGACGGGTCTTCAAGCATCTTCTGCACTTCGCGTATCTGGACGTTGAATCCACCGATTCCGCTGCCGACATATACTCCCAGACGGGTAGGGTCGATGTTCCCGTGCCCTTCATCGGCGGAAAGCCCTGAATCCTGCATGGCCTGATATGATGCCGCTACTCCGTATATTGTGAACCAGTCCTGCTTGCGCAGGAACGGCTTGTCGATTCCGTACTTCTCGGGGTCAAAATCCTTGATCTTCCCGCCTATCTTGACGGGCAGGTTCTCCGTGGGGAATTCTGTGATGACGTCGATTCCGCAGACACCGTCAACGAGGTTCTTCCAGAAAGTCCCTACATCATTCCCTACCGGTGAGATGATTCCGAGTCCAGTAACAACAACGCGTCTGTCCATATTGTGATTCAATTTGATGAATACGCAAATATAGAAATTTTTTTATATTTGTAGATATTTTTTCTCTCAACGACAGAGTGCCGGGCTACCTTATGGGCAAGTATCAGCTCATAGCGACAGTGACTTTTACAGCGCTGTTCTCTTTGGTGTTTCTGCTTGTGAGCGTCCCGTTCTCCCATAATGCATGGTTCGACATGGCGACTTCGGAGGCCTTCGGCTTCACGGTGGTTTTCTTCATCATAGCCCTGTTCATCGTGATAGTGAACAAGCGTGTCATGTACATTTCTTACAGGAAGCGTCAGGACATGACATATATGCAGTATATCATCTGGAACCTTGCCGAAATATTCCTCGTCTGCCTTCTCTACACGCTGTTCACCCTGAAAGGCAATTCTGTGGGAATCATTGATATGGGTGACATATCTTCCGTGCATCTTTTCTTTGACTCCCTGCTTTATTGCGTGATGTCCATTGCAGTGCCGTATATAGGCTGCGGAATGTATTTCGCCATTATTGACAAGGACAATACGATAAGGGTCATGAATTACAGCACCGTTGTCTCGGATGAGGTGCTTCCGCCCAAGGACGAGAAGAAGATAACCCTTTTTGACAACAGCGGGGTCCTTAAGCTTTCCGTAAGTTCGACGAATCTGTATTATATTGAATCTGATGACAACTATATCAAAGTGTGGTATGTGGACAGCCGCGGTACAATGAAACAATATATGCTCCGATGCCGCCTCAAGACAGTTGAGGACAGTTTCGCTGACAGCAGCCTGATCCGGTGTCATCGTAAATATATTGTCAACATGGACAAGGTGAAGGTCCTGTACAAAGAGAAGGACTGCTACATGCTTGAACTGGACAATGAGTCCATATCGCCTATTCCCGTAACGAAAACGTACGAGGACAGTGTCCTCGCGCGTTTCAATTCCTCCCTGTTCAAGGAATAGGGATTATCTTTTCCTGTTTTTCCTGCTTGTCCGGAGATGGTTGACGCTCTCGGCAATCATGATGTCCGACGCAATTCCTTTCGCGGCCAGAAGGTCCAGGATGAATGCCACAGAAGGGAATATGGCCGTGAATCTGAACACCACTTCTCCCTTAGTGGCGAAATAGTCGATGGCAAGCCATATCTGCAATGCCAGGGTGATGATTGAAGCAAGGACTGCAGTCCTCATCTGGAACACCCTGAAGCGATAAGCCGTCAAGGCCAGAAAGTCCAGCAATGCTATGATAATCAGAAGGATGAGGTATGGAGTATACGCTGCATACCTGATTTCTTCCGCAAAAGAGCCGTCACCGGCCGGAACTACGGCCTTCAGGCCGAAAATCATCGCCACTGTCAGTCCTGTAGCGATGGCAAGGTATAGAGTCTGGATTCTTTGCCACATAGTTATCTGTTTTTTTCAATCTTTTGCAAAAGTAATAAAATGCTTGATTTATTCCTATCTTTGAAGAATCATAGGAATACAATCGTGATATGAGAATAGCGGAATCAGAACTTATCATCAATTCGGATGGCACGGCGTTTCACATTCATCTCAAGCCGGAAGAACTTGCCGACATTGTGGTTTTAGTAGGTGATCCCGGCCGCGTTGACATGGCGGCCGGATTTCTGACGGAAATTGAGTTCCGGCATCAGTCAAGGGAATTCGTTTCTGTGACGGGCAAACGTAACGGCAAGCGGGTCACGGTGCTTTCGACCGGTATCGGCACGGACAATATAGACATAGTGATGAACGAACTTGACGCTCTCGCCAATATTGACTTCTCTACCCGTGAAGTCAAACCGGAACATCGCCGCCTGACGATCCTCCGCATCGGCACGACAGGAGCGATACAGCCGGACATTCCTCTTGGATCGTTCGTCTTTTCGCACATCTCCATCGGATGCGACGGCCTTCTGAACTGGTATTCAGACCGGGACAGAATTGCACTGCTTGATTTTGAAGATGCTTTCAAGAAACATGTCGATTGGGACACCCATCTTCCGGACCCGTATTTCGTGAGGAACAGCGACAGCCTGATCAACAGATTCGAAGATTGCACCGTCAAGGGAATGACGATTTCAGCATCAGGTTTCTATGGCCCTCAAGGACGGGTGATAAGGGTCCCTTTAGCAATGCCTGACATGATGAGCGGCTTTGAAACTTTCTCTTTCAAAGGATATCGTGTTACAAATTTTGAGATGGAGGGCTCTGCTATCGCCGGTCTGGCCGCTCATCTCGGACATGATGCCGGGACTGTCTGCTGTGTCATCGCCAACAGGTATCTTAAAGATGCCGATACCGATTACAAGTCTTTGGTAAGCAAACTTGTGGAGATGTCTCTTGACAGGCTTACTCAAGATTGACGCTTCCTCCATAGAGGTCCTTGACGTTGCCGATGCCGAATTTCACAATTGTGGAGTCGTATATATGCGCGTCAATATTTCTCTTTTCTTTCTTGATGACATTGGTTTCAATCCATCTTAACTGTTCGGGCACTGTGTTCAGCATGGCGCCGGCAATTTCGTGCCCGTTTCCGTCAAATCTGTAGATGTTGTAATTGTAATCTTTTGTCTTGTATTGCTTCGAAAGTTTGCCTGTGCCCTGGAAAGCCTGGTTGAAGAGCCGTATCTGTTTGTAAGTGACTATCTTGTCGGCTGTGCCGTGAAGCATGAGCGCGGGGGCGGGTTCTCTTTTGTACCGGACTTTCCCGTGTTTGGAGTAAATGGCTCCGGCAAACGACATTAC
>R27__coassemble_995_pt1 | contig 14502 bp, 16 predicted proteins | sample R27__metabat2_high_PE_015 | metagenome-assembled genome bin R27 | reverse complement strand
AGTATAGCTACTTACTATATATCAACCGGTTAAGCGAATTTCAGGTGAAAAAGACTTATTGTAACCTTCCATGTCAAGAAGATCATTCTTTATATTCTCATATTTATCACTCGTCCATATTACATGTCATGAATACTATTTTTTCAGATACATTTTGTTATTTTATGTTTCACTTTTGCCCAAAGTGAAACTTATTCACGAATCCGGAAATAATTCGTATCTTGTGTACTATCAGGACCGTATGCATGAGAAATGCGGCGCAATAATCAAACTTAAAATCGAAGAAGATGAGACCGGCACCGACTAAAGAGAACACGCTCTACCTGCCTATCAGACAGATCTATTTCGACCAGATCATAGAAGGATCGAAAAAAGAAGAGTACCGCGAATGCAAGCCAGGCATCACGATGAACCGGTACCTGCAGAAGGACCCGGCCGAGCCGTCAGGCTGCAAGATTTACCCTGAGGCAGCGACACCCGGACAGATGTACTACTGGGACGACTACAACGGCGGCAAGTACCCATTTGTGCCGAAATCAATCAAATATCTCAACCTTGCCGTCGGATACGCGAAAGTCAGGGACACGGCCCTCGTAGAAGTCACCGGCTTTCATTTCACCCCTGAAGCCATACGATATGACAAGGACGGCAAGCCTTTCTGCTGCTACTGGGTCATGGCCATAGAGCTCGGTGAAGTTGTCGAGCTGCACAGGAAATAAAAAGCCTCCGTTTCATGAAGGCGCTTCCGTTCTTTAGAGAGTGAACGAATGATGATTATAGAGTGATCTGATGAAGCTCAGAAGCTATGCTGTGTATGCCATCCTCGATTTTCTTCTTCTGGTTTGCGGAGATGTATGTCTTTCCGCTCTTGTAATGACGCATCAGACTCGGCTCTATCCCTATTGACTCGGCGAACTTGGATGTGTTGATAAAATCGAAATAACTGAAGAAGGCGGATAAGTCAAACCGGTATTCAAACTCGACATCCAGAAGTTCTTCCGGAACAGGTTTGCCTTCTTCCTGGAAATAAGAGACAATCTCCTGATAGGAGTTAAGAAAATCCTCCTTGGCCTCCCTGGAGGTATGACCTTCACCGATGATTGTTGTCCTCAGGCTTGAAGGATATGCGCTATAAGTGCCATCCTTGCCCTTTTCAATGATTACTGTTTCCGTTTTCATAATGGTTTTATGGCAGTTTGTCATCAACAGATTGAACAGTCCGTTTTTGATTTCTGCACTTGCGTGCCTCTCATCTGCATAGCCCCCTCATAACGAAGGTGACATAAATGTCATACTTCTTACCATGACAGGCAAGCGCCCGGCCTTGGTCGATTGCCAACTTTGTAAATCCGCTTCACTTCATATTCAAACACTATTCAAAAGAGTCATACAAACATAGCACATTTCTGTGACATATTAAAACATCCGCGAAGATATCTCAATTCAGGTTATCGATCAGCCCGAGGAACTCCTTGAAAGTCCTGACCGTTGCGTTGCATTCGCCGTGGAGGAAAGGATACATGTTGTACAAGCTCATGGCCGTGCATCTCATCTTGTATATGGCCACATCTGCCTTGACACTTAGGGCTGAGGCTATCGACGTCCGGATGTCGAGAAGTATATAATTCGGAAGCATTGAAAAATAGAGAGATACCTATCTGAGGAGCCTTCCATATCAAATGGCTATATTTGCAACATAAACGGACAAAGACCTTTTGTCTATTTTGTTTTCATTTCTATACAATTAACGACTGCGGGCATTTCTCCGGAGGTGCTCTTGCTTTTATATCTCAATAATTTATTATCTTTGTCAAGAATAGGGAAAGTAGTTCTCCGTCTCTTAAAAGTCTGGAAAATTTTTATTGCACAAACGGGGACTGCTTTCTCGCACTTAATGAGTATATGTCTATGATATATATCTCTGTGCGGGAATGTAGTCTTTGTGCGGGTTTTCCAGAGCCTTAAGAGAGATTATTTCCCGCACAGACTCATTTATATGATAGACACAGATTTTATCAAGAAGTTCGTTTCTTTTGACAGAAGCATCCCTTTCATCGAACGGGGAGAGACCTTGCCACTTGAACTTGTGGAATGGCTCCAAGGGATTCCCGACGAAATGCATCGAATTACAAAACTGATTGTTTCCGACAATCAGAACAAAAGCCCGATATATATCACTCTTCGTTGTCCGGAATGCGGTGAGTCTTTCGTTTATCCATCATCTCCGGGATATCTCAAATATGACGTTGCGAACAGGTGCCAGGATTATAAGACACCACTCGGGAACCGAATCAAGCGATATGCTTCACGGCTCTGCCCTGTATGTCTTGATGAATTCTTGAGGCAGCTGGACGAACTCTTCTTGCGTGAAAAGGAAGAAAAAAGAAGAAAGGCCGATGAGTTGGCTGCGGAAATAGAGAAGAAATGACTGGAGACGGAGAAAGTAATTGATTCATACCTTGAACCTACTCCGGAGGACTATGCTCCGACTGTAGAGGACTACCTTGACCTTCAGCACTTCGCCATGCAGATCAACGTTGAAAAGACAAGACGTTTCGGGAAGAAAATGCTTAATATGATTCCCTCAGTTCCGAATACAAAGTATTGGGCCATTGTGGCGGCGGAAAAAATCCGGCTGACGGAAGAGCCCAAGTGCGTCCTCACTTCCAAGACGGAGAATCTCACCATATTGCCAGATGTCAACACGCTCGGAAAGGAGTGCGTCAATAATATGACAGCCAATCCAATCGTGTCCAAGGATCTTCTTATAAAATATGGAACGGAAGGACTTCGAAGAATGATTGGATTCGCAGAGTCATCACGAGGTGGCAGTCCAAATGGCGTAACAAAGGAAATAATGAGGACCTATTACACGGACGAAACTCTGGAGTTCGGAATGCACAAAGGGAAAAGGGTTGGTGACGTGCTAATGGACAGCCCGGAATATTTGCTGTACCTGCACAAAAGGAATGCTGACTTCAATATTGTCAAAGCGGACGGGAATTTACTGTTCTAGCCTAATTACTTATTCATGCTTATGGCGTGAGTCAAGACCAGATAGACGGCAACCGTCGTGAGATGTCATGCTGTTTTAGTTTTTTTTAGTAGTAGCCGGTCGGGGATACCCGGCCGGCGTTTTGCTTATTCGATTTGAACAAACAAGTTATTCAATGTATTAGTATGCCTTCGAAATCCTGCAGCTATGATATTTGCGGTTGTGCCATACAGACGGAACAATGAACTTCTATCTTTGCAGGTGTAACGACAATCAATGTATGCTCATTTTGATGACCGCTATTTTTGTTTTCTTAGGCGTTTCCGCATTCGACATTGGCATGATTTTGCTTTCGCTCATTCCAACTTCCACATACGGCTTATTAAGCTTCATACATTTCTCCACAATGTATCCTTTATGTTCTCTTTTTATTGGCAAGTCTTGTAGCAAATCAACAACAAACCCGTTTTTCCGCACAAAGATTTGAGGAGCGTCAGGCTGTTCAAAATCGACTGCTATTTCTATTTTCATCTGCCGGCAATATTTTGACAGTTGCTCTACGTCCTCTCCTTTTGAAAACATTGCATAAAAATCAATATCCAGGAGATTTGCGGGGATGAATGTTTCTCGCCTCATAAGGTATTCATTTCCATCTTCATCACGCCACTTTCCATGTGGACGATTCTGGCCTTTTTCAATCCGGTTACTTATCAGAGTGGCCTTTGATCTACAAAATGCCAGATATCTGCCGATATCAGTCTCAATTTTTAGCCACACATTATTGTCTTTTTTTATTCTATTGATATTCAATATCTTGTCTTTACTTTCTCTCAAAAGGTCACCGACTACTGCATAATAATAAGTCATGGACGGATCACATTCCCGGCTCTCCTTTTTTGCCGTTACCCTGATTGGATGCGTTTCATGTTCGTCAACTTCCTTCTGCGGGCTAATTGCTGGGGGTAGAGCTGCAGAAGGAGCATGGCTGACAGGCTGACAATTGCTATCTTCAACTCTTGATTGAGTGAGAGAGGAAGTACTACTTGGCTCAAGCATGGTACTTGTCTGCAAAATGCTTCTCTCAGGATGCTTGCCAACTACTGCGGCTTCTACAGCCTGAATTTGCTTAATTATATTTGATGCGGTGAAGCGCCGACCCAGATCTGAACCCTTGAAAGGATGGTTCTTGTATTTGAATGCTATCCCACGGGCGACTCCCTTTGAGTCGTCTGTTATGGTTACATCAACATTATCCTTCTTCAATATGGACGGGAGTTCGTGGATATCATGGACTTTTTCCACTGCGTCACATATTTTGCCTGCCAGATCGTAACGGATAGCATCATCCGAATAGTTGAACTTCATCACCTCACTCTTTTCCTTGGGCTTTCCCCAAGTGAGGCCATGCCTGACGGTTATTTCTTTGCAAATCTTTTCATTCCAAGTCCAGTCATTACCAAGGTATATGGTATCACCTTTCAATGTCACAGCATTAAGGAGAGTGTGATTGTGCTGGTTGTTCTTCTCTCCGTGACGATAAATCACATATTGAAGTTCATCTATTGGTATTTGTTCAAGGATAGGTTTTCTGCGTTTCTTTCCATTCTTTGATATTGTTCGCCAACCTACCACCTTTCTTGCGTATTTCGACAGGTATTCAATAGCCAGTTCGTACATTCTTTTGTTCGTCAGAACGCCAGAATCTTCATCAGGATATGTATTGAACAGATTGATGACAGGTTTCGAAATATTTGGAGCCATCTGTGCGCACATCCTGAATTCTCTGGCAATTTCAGAAATATCATTTGCAGTTGGATTCTCTACCCGAACTGAAATACCGTTAGAGCCAAGGAAAGTAATCTGTTTGTCATGACGATGCTGGAAATCAGCATCATATGCTAATGCTCCCTTAAATCCGTTTCCTTTTGAAAAAAAAGTCATCATCTGTCAGATAGTTTTTCTGCATATTTATCTACTACGCTTTTCAACATGTTATATATGCGGTTGATGTTCCCAACATTCTGTGCGTCAGTATTATAACTGGCATATTGTGCGGCGCGACTGATATTCTGGGCTATCGGCCTTATGTCATTCGCCAGGGAGCGATAGACTTCATACTGTTCAGGAGTTACTCTTTCGTATATCTTCTTTTCAGGAGCGGTGACCAGTTTCCTCAAATATCCAGAAGGTTTCACGCCAAGTCTTTGACATTCATTCAAAAAATTCTCATATTGTTCCTTGTCAAGATAAGCTACCACCCTATATTGTTTTTTGGATTCTTCCATCACAGGTGGACGTCCGTTTTTCTTCTTCATCTGTCATTTCGGTTTTACAAAACACATTTTCAGCTTGATGTTCCCAGCCGTGAGCCGAAGGCTCTGGTCCTCCGACAGCACTGTGTGCGAGCTTGCGAGCACCATGTCGGAGGCGAGTTTAAGCGCAACCCCGAAGGGGTGGAGCGGTTGTTTTTTGGCACAAAAAACATAAACTCGATACTTACAGAGTCAACGTATGGATGTCAGTAAGCCATGTTGCCTGTTAGCATTATGCTTGAATTAGTCTTTTACTATCTGGCTTAATGACTGCTTTACGATTTAGCTATAATGCTACCCGGATACATATTTCACAGGTCTTTGATTCCCCTAATGCCCGGATATTTGTCTTTGAAACGCTTGCCTATGTACCAGCAAGTAGCCTCATTGACAATATCCCTTTCGGTAAGATTCTGATAATGAGAAACACTTCTTAGCTTGTCCACAATTTCCGTAGGGTAGTAATTGGAAGTGTGAATCGATTTGCCGTAATCGAACATACGGCAGGAATAAGTATCAGTCGTTTCCAGAAATTCCGAAAGAGCATTTGTAAACAGCTGCTTCAAGGTAATATGCTCCCTAAACGCAACTTCGCCATAGATATGATGAAGCCGTTCTGGAATGAAGAAAGTCTTCTTGACATTCCTTTGTTTGTCACTGACGGACATTGATACGTGATGAGACATCATGGTATGGCCACTGCCGTGTATGTTATCGATATGTTTCATGGCAAGTAATTATTTGTCCAGGATCATAAGGAGTTCCTCCACCAAAGAGAGGTAATCCATGGAGGGATTGCAGGCCGGATCATAATCGACGATATCGGTCTTGGCCGCCGTTGCCTCATCAAATTTGACGCTTTTGCGAATTTGCGTTTTGAATACGATGTCGCCATATTTCTGACGGATAATAGATTCGTATTTTCTTACAACTTTTGGCCTTGGGTCATACATGGTAAAGAAGATTCCGTTGATTCGGGTAGGAGTGGCGGCCATGTAACATTCGTCCGCAATCAGTTTCAAGGCTTCCACACAATTCGGTGTGGCCTGCGTCGGAACCAGAACGAAGTCAGCTGCTGTGTAAGCATTGTTGGTGATATAGTTGAACGCCGGTGGACAGTCGATGATGATGAAATCATACTTTGATGAAATCTTCTTCAATGCGTTTCGAAGAATCATCCTGTCCGAAGGGCTGTCCATTGCCTGTGCTATAGCAGATATGTCCGTATTGCATGGGATCAGATCCAGACAAGAATGTACCTGCACAATCGGGAAATTTCCGTCATTGAAAGTGTCAGCAATGGTTTCGACAGGCACCTTGTTGAGAAAAGTCGTTGACAAGTTCCCCTGAGAGTCCAGGTCGATCATCAGTACCTTTTTCCCTTTCCGGGAAAGGATTCCTGAAATTGCTGCTGTGGAAGAAGTCTTTCCAACCCCTCCTTTCTGGTTGCTGATGGCTAATGTTTTCGCTTTCGTAGTATGTTCGTTCATATGGCCGTATAATAGTATGGTTGTAATGTGTTTTATCTCTTGCTTTATTTTAGCTGCTTGTGTAAACTCTTTGTCCACTCGATAACCCAATCTGCAATGTCCATATTCGGCTTCATAGTATGCGAGGGACACTGATTCAGGATAGAGGAAACATGGATGTCTATTTCTGGGAACAATGACGCTTTCTGTCTCCATTCATCAATTGCATCCAAGTCTGGGAAAGCAATTACCTTTCTTCCTTTAAGAACACGCACTCGCTCATTCAGCTGACTCTTTCCACCGGTAGCAAGCCATACGTATTCAGGCATAAATGCAGAACATATGACGGCTGTTTTCTCCGCTTCAACTAACACAACAGTCTTATCTGGGTATCGCGTCAAGAGATGCTCACCGAAAAGGCATTGTGTAACGGTCCAATCCTGAGGAAGGTTTTTGGCCCTCTTGAGTTCTGAATGTACCCAATTGATTCGATTTGGCTGAGATTCATCTTTGATTCTATGGCCTGTATGTGGGTCATATTTCATAATTTTACCGGTGCGACATTCTCCTTTGATGTCAATCTCGAAAAAGATAACATCACCACTACTTGTCACTCCCAGTTGATAGTCATCAATAAGACGAACTACTTGTTCATCTGAAAGCATCATTCTCAAGAATGCTGTGAAGTCGCTGTCTATTTCAGGCCTGACAGATCTTCGGACATATTCTGAGTCAATTGTATTTATTGTTTTTATAGTGTTATTCATTTTTCTTCTAGGAGATAATAAGTTCTGTTTAGACATTCTTCGTTCAATAGAGATATCTACTTGCGGATGATCTCGAAAGTAGTCCTTAGGAGTATAGTGGTATCCGCAGCTGCTCTCATGATCACATCGGCCGACCTCGGGATGAAGGAACTCGCCATTTTCATCAACATAACGAGTAAAACACCTCTGTCTGCCACATTTAGGACAAGTATGGCGCGAATTACGGCCCTTATATTTTTCCAGCTTAAACATGCTCCTCATTAATTATTCGTGCTACAGTTGACTTGCTTACGCCAACCTCGGCGGCAATTTCTCGATATGAATATCCTTGATTTTTGAGAATCATGATATTCTCTTCCAGATGCTCTTCTTCTGCTGGAGACAACACCTTCAGATGATTTCTTTCTCGGTCTGTGCATAATTTGACCATTCTTAGGGCATCGTCTTGCATTGTTAATTTGCAAACAAGCACGCTATTTGAGTCGTATTTGTTTTCTGCAGTCCTGTTTCCTTTTACCTGTTTAATATAGCGCCATTGAGGATCTTGAGACGAGCGTCCAATAGCAATCATCGTATCAAAAAAATTAGCGAGTCGTCTAGATCCAGCCATGTCACAGTCACCGATTGGTCGAAAAGGCGAGAGTTTTGGTGTGTGCGCAAGTACGATGACTGTGTAACCATCGTCCTTCATTGTTTTGAGCTGCTTCATGAATTTTGACGCTACATCACCTTTCTCGCTATTGTTGCAGAGATATGTCAAGTTATCAATAATCAGCACTTTACACCGACAATCCAAGGCTGCTGCTTTTATGTCTTCGAATATTTTCTGCTCGTTCAAGACGTTTTCGCTATTAATTGTAACGCGAAAAAAATTTGCTGGGAAGATGTGATGCTTATACTCAGCAGATCGGTAACGCAGTTCGAATTGCTTGTCTGAGAGCTCGCAGTCAAGAAACATTACAGGTTGCTTGGCTGCGATTGATTCACCTATTTGGACAGCATATGTTGATTTTCCAAGTCCGGTATCGGAGAATAAGGCAATCATCGTGTTTTCAAAGATAATTCCATCATAAAGGTCAACCGGATCGGGTTCTCTCTTGGCCCTGGCTATCACATCGTTGGCAGACATGACTCGAAGAGAGCCAAAACACAGCTTGCTCTCTGATATGTCTTGCCTTATCGCGTCGATTGGATTTGTGTAATTATTCATCTTATTTAAGATTATCTGATGCTTTTTGGAAAAGTTCTAAGGCCATGTCTGCATCAGTTACAATTGTACGTCCTTGCTGAGAGACAGCATCAGCAATAACGGTATTTTTCAGTTGCTGGGCTCGTGATAACCCACACGAAAATAAATCACATATACCGCGCAGCCCGTACACTACCCTTTTTGGTGAGGATGTCATTGGGGGATGTGTTGATTCGATTAAGCCTTTTAGTTGCCCGACTGTTAGTACAGCAATTGGTGTGTCATCTGTTATTTTCATTTCTTTTGTGTTTATATTTGTTCTGCAATTATACTACTATTGCAAGGAACATATCTTCACAGGCTTTTTCACATCATTGACTATCAACGTCTTACACAAAAAAATTAACAGGTAGGACAATATTTCCTACCCGTTAATTAATCTTATTAAAATGTATATTGTTATATAATACTCTTAGTTAATACTATCGCTATCCAAGGTTTCTTCGATTTTACTTAAGAAAGATTCTGACTCTTTTTTGTCCTCGTGGAAATATCTAAGGTCTTTTCGGAAACTACTTTCGTTGATTTTCCAGAATTCTCCCCATAGTTTATCTGCTCGCGATAATCCTGATTTATCGCATATATGTCGTCCGATTGCTGCAGCTTGATTCTTTTCAATTATTGAATAATTCGGCTGTCCCTTACCATCGAGCCAATTTGCATGATATGCTCTCACTGCCATAGCAAGTGCTGTTTCATTTTCTGCGATTTTCTTCGGCAATATCTCTTTATATTGTTTTTCAATTGAATATATCTTGGTTTTATATGCACCCCTCTTATAGTCGCTAAACATAGACTTATAAGCATATATATCGAAATTTGGAAGGGAAAAGTAGTAATCATAATATTCGGCAACAGTCAGCATATGGCATAAATCTTCCTTTATTTCAATTGGTGCATGTTGCTCATCTATCATTCGACGGGCCTGGCGTAGAAAATATTCCGTGCTCCATTTGGGCGTACTATTTTTCCCATGCAGATATAGACCTCTTATTGAACAAAGCCTATGATAACGGATTGAAAATAATTCCAGACAAAGGTCTGGATTAACAAAAGCCAGCACTGCACCAAAAATAGGAACGGCACAAATTACTAATATTAGGATTAAGATAAACATAGTGATATTAATCATTTAAGAAGTTTGAAAATTTGTCCATCGCTTCATTTTTGGTCTTTTCAGAGACCTCGATGTAAGGCTTCATTGATTTATAATCTGAGTGGCCGGTGTACTTCATAACCACCTGCGGCGGGATTCCGGCGGCAAGGGCCAGACAGATGAAGGTTCTCCTGGCAGCGTGAGTGGCAATGGCCTTCCACTTAGGAATGCATACATCCTTTCTTTTTCCATCGCAATATTGAACGATGTTGATAGGGGAGGTAAACTCACACAGTTCGCAGATATCCTTTAGATACTGGTTCATTTTTTGGTTTGAAATGACTGGCAACGCAAGCCCGTCATAATCGAATGCAGCGTACTTGTCCAGAATAGCCTGAGCCTTATCGTTTACCGGAATAGAAACAGGATCATCAGTCTTGATTGTGGTAATGTTAATCACCCCGTTTGTAATATGAGCCCTCTGGAGTTGTGCCAGGTCGGAATATCTCAGGGAGGTGAGGCAGCAGAAGCAGAATGTGTCGCGTACCTTATCAAGCGTCTGTTTTTCAGAGACCACCTTCTTGTATTCGTCCCCATTCATGTCGTGGAGAGTAACAGTAGATCCGTTCTTCGGTATCTTGAACGAGTATAGCTTAAGAAACTCATCCTTATCAAGGAATATAACCGGCTTCTTCGTATCCTTCAGGCGGGCACGATACTTCCTAAAGGTCTCGACTTGAGTAAATTCATGATCTACACACCAACCCAAATACCACCGAAGCAGGCTAAGTTCCTTTGTGATGGAGACATCGAGCATCTGTATCTCAACAGCGCAGAACCTGACATAGGCATCCAGCGTCTCCTTATCGAAATCATCAAGGAGAATGTTTTCATTGAACCTAGTGATATGACGTTTGAGCGTTCCCCACTTTTTGATGGTATTCTCAGCCCAGCGGAGGTTAAGTTTCCCGTCAAGGACAAATTCATCATAGTGCTTGAGAAACTTAACCTGCCCTGTCTCTTCCTCCTCTCCGGAGACGCTTCTGCCGATAATACTGGCCAGCTTCCTGTTGATCTGGTCCTTGGTCAATTTCGCTTTGTTGCTCTCCAGTTCGTCAAAAGTTGAAGTAATGGCTGCCAACAGAGAGTTGATTTTGTTGTACGGCACCTTCCTGGCATTGGAGGCTCCGTGCCTGACCCGCATTGTCCCACTGTCCCACTTGTCCCGGGCGATCGAGTGTCCCACGCTGGAACAGAACCGTACACCGCTCAGATATATTGATACATATATTGGAAAATCACCCTTTTTATCAGGTCTTGACAGTAGGTAGAAAGTAACAGCCATAGTCGCATACGTTTATGCACAAATATAGTGCATGCAAAAAGAAAATGCAAGCATATTTTGCAAGCTGTTTTTAGCAACACATAGCAACATCAAAAAAGGTTTGATACCGGCAAAGTGCTTGATATCAAACCTTTAACAACATTGGTCAATCTTTAAAAACTAACCTCCGTGCCTCGGGCGGGAATCGAACCCGCACGGACCTTTCGGTCCAAGGGATTTTCTTGCTGCTATGGCTTTCGCCACCGGATATAACCGTTTGTAGTCCGGACTATTCCTTCACCATTAACTTATTGTCTTTAGGTGCGCCGTGTCTAGTCTCTGCACCTTCCCCTCCATAGGGGCTTGGCTCAAGATTACCGTCAGCTTGATCTGTTAGGGCTTCCTTGAATTTACGGCGTTCTACTTCTCTCCTTTCAGAGAGAGCACTCAATTGTGCTCTTCCTCGATAATTACTTGTAAGAGCGTGACAATTAGGACATAATAACACAAGATTATCCAAACGATTGTCTGTATTTATGCCATTCTGTGCGTTTTACAAATAATTATGTCAAAGAGCGTATCTAAGTCCCTCGTGTCTACCATTTCACCACCAAGGCGTTTGTGAATGCAAAGATAGAAAAAACCTGCGAAATTAAGTATCTTTGCAGAAAGTAAAAAAACCGATTTATGATCAAGGCTGTGGTTTTCGACATGGGCGGTGTCCTGGTAAACCTTGACACAAACCTGTGCGTCAGGAATTTCAAGGAAAAGGCAGGATTTGACGCCATAGAGATGTATCTGGACAGATTCCACCAGAAAGGCTTCATAAGCGACCTGGAGGAAGGCAACATTACGCCGGAAGAATTCTGCGGCAGATGTATAAGCCTCAGCCGCCCCGGCACCACCGCCGAGACTGTCAAAGACTGTTTCCGCTCCCTGCTGGTCGGCCTCAACCAGGATGCCGTGAAGCTCGTCAAAGAGCTCAGAGGCCGGTACGATCTGTTCATCCTGAGCAACAACAACGCCATCACCCGCACCAAGTTCAGCCGTCTTATGGAGGAGAACGGCATTTCAGGAAAAGAGACTTTCAAGAAAGAATTCTACTCTTACGAGATGCATCTTCTCAAACCGGGGCGTGAAATCTACGAGCGTGTCATCAGCGAAATCGGGGTCAACCCGGACGAAATCCTTTTCATTGACGATTCCGGCTCGAACGTGGACGGAGCAAAGGTTTGCGGCATACGTACGCTATGGCTTGCACCCGGAATGAACATCCACGAAGAAACAATGAGAATACTGAAAAATCAATAAGAATCTATGGCAAGCGAGATCAGAAACGCAGAACTTTGGCAGAGCGGAGACCTTAAAATAAACTGGGTGCGCCACAACATGCCCCTCCTCAACGGACTCGAAGAAGAATTCACCCGCACAAAGCCGTTCAAAGGCCTGAAAATAGCCCTTTCAGTGCATCTTGAGGCCAAGACCGCATACTTGTGCCAGGTGCTCGCTTCAGGCGGCGCAGAGATGTTCGTAACGGGCAGCAATCCCCTTTCCACTCAGGATGACATAGCCGCAGCTCTGGTACGCCAAGGACTGAACGTTTTCGCATGGTACAACGCCACTCCCGAGGAATACGGGCGGCATTGCCGCAAGGTCATCGAAGCGGGTCCGAATATCATCATCGACGACGGCGGCGACCTCGTGAACTGCATCCACACAGACTTCCCTGAACTAATCCCCAATGTCATTGGAGGCTGCGAGGAGACCACTACCGGCATCCTGAGGCTCCAGCAGCGTGACCGCACGAAAAAACTCGGATTCCCGATGATGCTTGTGAACAACGCCGAATGCAAGCATTTCTTTGACAACCGATACGGCACCGGCCAGTCTGTATGGAACGGCATCAACAGGACGACCAACCTCATCGTAGCGGGCAAGACCGTCGTTGTCGCCGGATACGGATGGTGCGGGAAGGGCGTGGCCATGCGCGCCAAGGGGCTCGGAGCCAAGGTTATTGTCACAGAAATCAATCCAGTGAGAGCCATCGAAGCGGTAATGGACGGATTCAGCGTGATGAAGATGCATCAGGCCGCACCAATAGGCGACATCTTCGTGACCGTCACAGGCTGCGACGACGTCATCACCACCGAAGATTTCAGGGCAATGAAGGACGGTGCGATCTGCTGCAATGCGGGTCATTTCGACTGCGAGGTCGATGTCGCCGGGCTGAAGGAAATGGCCAAAGAGGCGGCTCCGGCGCGTGCGAACATCATGGGATACAAACTTGCCAACGGCAATACGATATATATTCTCGCAGAGGGCAGGCTGGTGAATCTGGCCGCAGGCGACGGACATCCGGCGGAAATCATGGACATGTCTTTCGCGATTCAGGCCTTGAGTGCAAAATGGCTCGTCGACCACAAAAATGATCTTCCACACGAGCCGGGCAGGATGGTGCTGGAAATCCCGGAGGAGATAGACAGCATCGTCGCGCACCGGAAACTGGCGGCCTGGGGGTGCGAGATTGACGAACTCACCCCGAAACAGAGGAAATATCTCTACGGGGAATAAAGAAAAACGGGCGGTCATCTGACCGTCCGTTGCTTTTATGCTTCTCTGACTGAACCGCCTGGCACAAGGCTTGGTTTCAAGATAATTATCCTGTCTCCAGGCTCACCTTCAATCATTGAATGAAGGACCTCAACCGATTTTTCGCCCAACTTCTTCAGTGGTTGCACTATATGGGCGATGGTTGAAGGGCCTAAAGAATACAGGTCGCTTTCATCAAACGCTACGATACCGAGATCACGAGGAGTTCTGAGATGGAGCTTGTTCATCACACGGATGACCATGGCGGTCAATGAATACGTCGGAAGGAAGAACGCTTCAACGCCACGCGCCAGAGCATCATTGATAATATCCGGAATCTGATTCTCCGGATCACCATAAGAAGTACAGTTTACATGAACGTCAAGGCCGTATTTCTCCATCACCTTGCGGTATCCGGTCTCTCTTTCAGAGATGCTTGAAATACCCAGGTCATAGGAAATCATCTCTATTTTCCTGTATCCTTTCTCATAAAGAAGATTGGTCGCCATTTCGCCTGCCTCGACATCATCCAAAAGTACTTTTCCAACACCTTCCACCCCTTCCTGGTCACGGTCGAGCAGGACAACAGGTACTTTTGCATCTATGGCTTTCTGTATGGCTCTTTCTCCACCAGGGACAGGGGCAACGATTATTCCGTCAATATTGTATGCGAGGACAGTGTCCATCACGTTGTCAAGCTT
>R27__coassemble_963_pt1 | contig 14845 bp, 14 predicted proteins | sample R27__metabat2_high_PE_015 | metagenome-assembled genome bin R27 | reverse complement strand
TGCGAGGTACAGGAAGAACAAGAACTTGAAAATGACCGCAGTGATGCGCGAATATCTGTAGAAGGGCGGACAGCATAGTAGATGTATCAAAACCTGAAAAGGCTAAGTTTGAGGTATGCTGTCCGCTGTTTTTTTAGGGTATCCGAAATTTTGCATCAGTGCTGCGCTTAACCTGCATTATTCTGACAGGTTAAGCGTCGCTGTTTTCACAATCGATTGGTTATCAACAGTAACTGTACCACAATATTGTCTGACCTGTATGGTTCACGCAGATTAAGCGCCGACCTTCAATTTGGCAGGCCTTGCTGGCCCGGTGATTGACAATATCCTACCAGGTCGTCGGTCCGGCAAGATATTCATTGATATTAGCCTGACTCAATGAGTGTTGAACGGCAGCCAGCCCCTCTGAAGACAGACACTGCATCATCTCCTGTATTGCGGCGGAAGTGCCACAAGTTCTACTGCGCCCTGACAGTCTGGGCGGGATCGACTTTGGAGATAAATAGAGTCGGGATAAGAAGAAGGAGCATGATTATCAGGTACGATACTGCATCCGCAAGGATGATCATCGGGACATTCACGCTTACCGGGACGAATGAGATGAAGTAATTCTCAGGATTGAGTTTAAGAAAGTGAGTGCTTCCCTGAAGAGCGCAGAATGCGAGTGCGAGCGCATTGCCTGTGGCCATTCCTTTCAGGACAAGATTTGACGATACTCTGATGAATACCGAGGCGATGGACTTGTCCGTCATGCCGATGGCCTTCAATGTGCCTATGGTTGAAATATTCTGGAACAAGAGTATGAGCAGCCCGGAGATCATGTTGAAGCCTGCCACTATGGTCATGAGTATCAGTATGGCCACCACATTGAAATCAATCAGGTTCAGCCAGTCGAAAAGCTGCGGGAAACGGTCCATGGCGGACGATGCTACGAAAACATCGTCGTAGGTACCTGCACGCTCGAGGACGATGGAGCCTATCTCATCGGTCTTGGCTCTCATCAGAGCGGTGTGCCTGTACGAATCGTCAAGCATTATCTCCAGCGCGGAAGCCTCATCACTTCCCCACCCGTTAAGGCGCTGCATGTCTTCGAGCGATGCGTACACCATCAAGTTGTCATCAGCCTGCACGACGCTTTGATAAACGGACTTCACCTTGAATTTTCTGGCTTTCACCCTCTCCCCCACGAAATATGCCTGAAGGTCGTCACCCTCCTCTGTTCCAAGCATATCGGACAGACGGGACGGAATGCTTACACCGAGTCCTGACAACGAATCCTGCTGCGGAATGCCTTTGAAAATGACTCCGTGGATATTGTCATCCTTCTTGATGATACCGGCCCTGTATATTACCGGGGTGATGGAACGGACCCCACGGACAGAATCAATGGCGGCGAGACTCGGAGGGACGGCGGAAACGGGGGAATCCTCGCTGAGGTAGTTCATGTCCGTTGACGTCAGTTGGATGTCCCCGCTGATGGAAGCCACTCCGCCGCGAAGTTCGCGCCTGAAGCCGGAGGAAATGGAAACGGCAAGAATCATGACAAGGAAGGAGATTGCGATGGAAACCATCGCAATCTTCCCTTTGAATCTCAACTTCCCCGCTATGAACGCCGGTGCGGTCATGTCTTACCAGATATGCACTCTTTCTTCTTCAGGACGGAACATTGCATCGCCTTCCTTGATGCCGAATGCATCGAAGAAAGTCTGGAAGTTCCTGAGAGTGACGTTTACGCGGTTCTCGGCAAGTGAGTGGACATCAAGCTTCGTAAGTCTCGCCTTTTCTTCGTCAGTGGCATTCTGAGCCCAGACGTGGCCATAGCCGAGGAAGAATCTCTGCTCTGCGGTGAAGCCGTCGATTGGTTCAGGATGATTACCCTCAAATGAATTCTGAAGCGCAGTGTATGCTATGCTCACGCCGCCGTGGTCGGCGATATTCTCTCCGAGCGAGAGATGTCCGTCAGCGTGAAGTCCCGGAAGGATCTCGACTGCATCGAACTGTGCCGCAAGCACTTCAGCCTTGGCGTTGAAAGCGGCGGCGTCAGCCTCGGTCCACCAGTTGGTCATGTTGCCTTCCTTGTCGAAGAGACGGCCCTGGTCGTCGAATCCGTGGGTCATCTCATGGCAGATCACGACACCGATGGCGCCGTAATTCACAGCATCGTCAGAGTCCGGGTTGAAGAACGGCGGCTGAAGGATGGCGGCAGGGAAGCAGATTTCGTTAGTGGTAGGATTGTAGTAAGCATTGACGGTCTGAGGCGTCATTCCCCATTCTGTCTTGTCAGTCGGCTTCCCGAGCTTTGAAAGGTTGTCGGCTATGTACCACTCGCTGGCGGCGCGGAGATTCTCGAAATAGCTGAGTTCAGGATTGACTTCAAGGGTTGAGTAGTCTTTCCATTTGTCCGGATAGCCAATCTTCACGGTGAAGGCGGCAAGCTTGTCCTGGGCATAAGCCTTAGTGGCATCACCCATCCAGTCAAGCTCATCGATGTGCTGGCTGAAGGCAGTGCGGAGATTGTTCACGAGAGTGAGAACTTTCTCCTTGTATGCCTCAGGGAAGTATTTCTCGACATACATCTTGCCGACGGCCTCGCCAAGGATTGAGTTCGGAACGCTCATCGCTCTTTTCCAGCGCGGTTTCTGCTCGGTGACACCGCTCATCTGACGGCTGAAGAAGTCGAATGACGCTGTATAGTACTCATCTCCGAGTGCCCCGCAAGCGCCCTGGATGAGCTGGCCTGCCACATAGTCCTTGAGAACCTGGATATCAGTGTCAGCGAAGAGCTTTGAGAAACCTTCGAAGAATGAAGGCTGCTCTACAATGACGAGATCCTGTGCCGGGATGCCCATCCCATTGAAATAGGAAGCGAAGTCAAATCCCTGGAATCTGTCCGCGATCTGAGCGGTTGACATCGGGTTGTAGAGTTTGTTATAGTCTCTGTTTTCGACACTTGTCCAAGAGAACTGCGCAAGCTGCTCCTCGACTGCGAGAGCGTTGGCGGCGGCCTGCTCAGGTCCGGTGACACCGGAAAGTGTGAAAACCTTTGCCAGGAATTGCTTGTAGCCTTCCTTTATGGCCTCGTTCTCCGCGTCGATGTAATAGTCGCGGTTTCCTATTCCGAGTCCGCCCTGCCCCATATAAAGCACCTGATGGTTGCTGTCCATAAGGTCGGCGTCCACGCCTGTTCCGAAGAAGGCGTCATCCCCTGTACGGTGCATCTTTGCGATGATGGATACGAGAGCGGCCTTGTCCGCCGCGGCGTAGATTTCATCCACGTACTTCTTTATAGGAGCGCCCCCTTCTGCGTTGAGCCTCGTAGAATCAAGTCCCTGCTTGTACAGGTCAGCGATTTTCTGATCGACCGACCCGGCTTCCGTCTTCATGGTAGTCATGGATGAGAAGAGGTCGTTGAGACGGATCTGGTTGTTCTCGCCGAGGACGTCGAAAGAGCCGAAACGGGCGTATTCTGCCTTGAGAGGGTTCTTCTTCATCCAGCCGCCGTTTACATAAGAGTAGAAATCCCGGGCCGGTGAGACGGTCATGTCAAAATCTGTAAGGTCGATGGCCGGAACTGAAGCCTGTTTCTGAGAGCAGGAAGCCATCACCATCATGGGAATGATCATCAATAGAATCTTTTTCATATTTATGGATTATTTAGAACTCAGAGCATCCAGACGGGCCTGTGCGGAACGCTTCTCAGACTCGTCGGGGCTGTATTTCACCAGCATCGGAAGATATTTCTTCTCGAGCTTGACGTTTTTGTCCTTCCTCGCCATGAGGACGCTGTTCTTGATGGCGGTGTAGTTGTCAGGTTCCTTCTTGAGCACTTTGTTGTAGTACTTCGAAGCCGTCTTGTTGTCATTTCTGGCGACGAAGTAGTAAGTGCCGAGGTTGGTCATGAACAGAGAATTGTCAGGATCATATTTCAACATCTTCTCGGAGAGGGTGCGGAACGACTCGTAGGATGCCGCACTGCCTATTGAGTACATCGATGCGCAGTACTCCTGAATGCCGGATTCGAACAGGTCCTCCTCCGCCGGTTCGTCCCCGAACATCCAGACCGGATGCGAAGTATAATTGTAGTCGATCAGTCCTGACAGAGCCGTAGTGGCCATATCCGGACTCTCTTTCTCATAGGATATCAGTGAAGTGATTCTGGAGAATCTGTAATCAAGTCTGTCAGGATACAATTTGATGACCTTGTCAATAGCTTGTGAAGACATGGCGTACAATGAATCATCATAAAAAGTCTCCTGGAAATAATTCACGTTGTTTCCAAGTGAATCCTTCAAGGAAAGGACAGGCTTCTCCCCCATGAAACGGTCCTGGCGTTTCTCCGTCAGTTCGGTTCTCTGCGCCTTCAGAAGATAATAGTTGAACTTGCCTACAAGCATGGAGGCGTCATCAGGGAATGCCGACGCCCATCTGTCAAGCAATGTCTCAACACCCAGCCCGTCATATCCTACGCGCTTGACCTGATTCTCGTATCTGGTCCTGTACTCCTCGGAAGAAGTCTGTGCGAAGGACAGCGAAGCGAAAGCGAGCGCGGCCGCGGCCGCTGCAAAAAGTCTTTTCATCATATATCCATTCTGATACGTCGCGACTGCGGGTGCAGGTTGTTGCACCTTGCTCCGAGATTCTTGACGAATCCTATGGGCAAGCCGCGATATGTTAATACATTATAGCCTTTTGGTGCATCCGGGAGGACTATGGTATCCTTGTGGAGGAACTTCAGCGCTGTCTGCTTGTCCACTTCGACTTCCGGGTATGCGTTCCTGTCAAACGAAATGCTCAGCGCCCAGTCCGCGGAAGGCACAAAATCCTTGCCTTTATACTCCCCTTCCGTCACACCGGCCCTCAACGGTCTGAAGCGTCGCAGTTGGTCAATGGATGCCTCCAGTGACCCTTTGAAGCCTGAGCTGCCGTTTGATGTTTTCTTTAAGAGAGCGCCCGCCCATTGTCCTTCTCCGGGCACCTCACCGGGTATCAGGAGATGTCCGAGAGGCGTAGTGCGTATCCCGAAAGGATTGGACGGCGGGACAATAGTACCGCCCAGTTCAGATGCCGCCCATCGGAGATTGTCGTCGTTTTCAGAAGGTTCGAAGGTGCAGGTTGAATACACCAGCGCTCCGCCTTCACGCAATGCGGGCCACACGTCCGCCAGAATCCTTCTCTGGCGTGCGGCACAGAGTTCCACCGTCTCAGGGGACCAGTCCTCCACCGCCCTGGCGTCCTTGCGGAACATGCCTTCTCCGGAGCAAGGGACATCCGTCAGGACAATGTCAAAGAATCCTTCAAGCTGCGCGAATGCTTTCGGGTCCACGGAAGTGACCACCACATTCGGATCCCCCCACACGGCGACATTGTCGGAGAGGACGGAGGCCCTCTGGCGCATGACCTCGTTGGAGACGAGCAGGAAGTCATCGCCATACGCCTCCCTCAAGGAAGCGGCAAGGTCAGTGGTCTTTCCACCGGGTGCGGCACAAAGGTCAAGGACCCTGACAGACCGGCTCCCGATACCGCTCAGCAGTTCACGGAACACCCAGCCGACAAACATAGCCGAGCTGTCCTGCACGTAATATGCCCCCGCATGGAAAAGAGGATGGAGGGTGAACACGGGCCTTGACTCGAGAATGTACCCATGTTCATTCCAAGGGACAGGGCTGGCTCCGGCAAGTATGGGAAGAGGCGAGGACGTCGGTTTGAAAGGGTTGAGACGGACAGCCACTGAAGGTTCGGCTGACATCGCAGAGATGGCCTTCGCCGCATCCTCAGCACCTACCGATGCTTCCAAAGAACGTTTGAACAGTTCAGAATCAATGGATTCCATACATTCTACATATTGAACGGACTACCTCTGAACTGAGAAGGGTCAATCCCCTCCGGCATCCTTCCTTCCGATATGTCGACCAAGGAATCGACTATTTTGTCCAGAGCATCCTTGATTTTGGAACCAAGCATCATTTTCATCATGAAATTGAGTTCAGCTGATACTTCAATGTAAAACTCTGTCTGCCCCGGCATTCCTGTCGCATCGAAATGAAGCACAATCTGGAAAGCGAACGGGGCGCCATAGTCCACAAGGACGATTTTTGAATATGGTGTCCTTTCATGAACCTTCACACCGATGCTGTAACCCTGGACATTGGCCTGCAACGTGTCAAAATCAGCGGTGACGCTTCCTTTCTTGTCTTCAGGAAGCATTTGCTGGAAATTGCGCATGTCAGTGAATGCCATATAAAGGTCAAACGGCTGACGGGCCACTATGCCGTGCTTGCTGTCGAAATTTGATGCCATAATCGTCGGAATTTCTATTATTGTCTTAATTTTGTATCTTACAAAGATAATACATTTTATGCACAAAATATATTTTAATGACAGGTTCATAGCCTTCTGCTCAAAAGGGGAGGTCCCGGGCGGGACGGTCCCGGGACCGAAGGTATTGCTGGATGCCGGCGAGAAAGCGGACGGGATCCGGACAGCTTTCATATCAGGTTCAGGACAGTGTCCGGAATATATTGTCTGCCAGGATCCGGAATCCTCATACAGGCTGTTCTGCTCCGGATTCAAGGAGGTCAACGCTGCCGGGGGGATTGTCATGGACAATGATGGCAGAGCTCTTCTCATCAAAAGGAACGGGGTATGGGACCTTCCCAAAGGACATCAGTAGGAAGGCGAGAACATTCTTACAACGGCATTGAGGGAAGTCAGCGAAGAGACCGGGGCGGCCGGTCTTGTATCCGGCGGGCTGATCTGCGTTACGGACCATTGTTATTTCCGCGATGGGACTTGCCACCTGAAACACACATGGTGGTACAGAATGTCGTGCGGCATGGCATTCTCTCCGGTTCCGCAGACGGAGGAGGGCATTTCCGAAGCCGTCTGGCTTCCGGCATCTGAATTCCCATCCATCATGGAACATACATATCCGTCAATAAAGGACGTTTTCTCCGCATGTTTTGGCAATGAATGAAACTAAATTCAAGATTCACCGTATAATATATATTGAAGATAATATGTTTTACAGATGAAACTTTCACAATTTCAGTTTTTGCTTCCAAAAGACAGAGTCGCTCAGGAACCACCGCGCTGGCGTGACGAATGCAAGCTCATGGTCCTTAACCGTAAGACAGGGGAAATCGAGCACAGGCTCTTCAAGGATGTCATCGATTATTTCGGGAAGGGCGACACCTTCGTCTTCAACGACACAAAAGTCTTCCCTGCAAGGCTTTACGGCAAAAAAGAAAAAACAGGGGCTGACATTATGGTCTTTCTTCTCAGGGAGTTGAACAAGGAACAGAGACTGTGGGATGTGATAGTTGAACCCGCCAGAAAAATACGTATTGGCAACAAGTTGTATTTCGGCGAGGACCAAAGCCTTGTGGCTGAAGTGATTGACAACACCACCTCACGCGGAAGAACCCTCCGTTTCCTTTACGACGGACCATACGAAGATTTCAAGGAAACCCTTTTCAGCCTTGGAGAAACCCCTGTTCCCCTTTGGGTCAAGCCTCATGTAACGGAAGATGACAAAGTGAACTATCAGACCATCTTCGCGGCCAACGAAGGTGCTGTCAGCGCTCCATCCGCCGGCCTGCATTTCAGTCGTGAGCTGTTCAACAGAATGATAATCAAGGATATCAACAAAGCGTTCATTACCGTACACATGGGCATAGGCCATTTCAGAAGAGTCGATGTGGAGGACTTGTCGAAGCACAGGACAGATGCTGAGAGATTCATCATCGGAAGTGAAGCAGCTGAAGCCATAAACACGACCAAACGTGAAGGCCATAAGGTGGTGGGAGTCGGAGTTACGGTAATCAGAGCCCTTGAGACCAACGTTACTCCGAGCAAGAAGGTCAATCCTTCAGACTCGTGGACAGACAAGTTCATCTTCCCTCCTTACGAGTTTTCAATTCCTGATGCCGTCATATCGAATTTCCATACCCCGGAATCAACGATGCTGATGGCCGTCGCGGCCTTCGGAGGTTTTGAGAACGTTTTGCACGCGTACGAAGTGGCGCTTGAGGAAGGATACAGGTTCGGACCTTACGGAGACGCCATGCTGATCATCTAAAAAAAGAAATTTCATACAAAAAAGGAGAAAACCCTCGGAAATGTCTTTTTCCGAGGGTTTTTTCTTTTATTTCCCGTTAGCTTCGAGAAGCTGTATTTATTTTATGGAGAAGATAAACGAAGAAACCGTGTGCACTTGCGCATTGAACAGGCTGTTCGGATACGAGCCCGGGACTGCACATGCGCTCATTGGCATCGCCGGGTCCGCCTGGGGGGTGTTCAACCTTAGTGAAAGCGAAAAACTTGAGATTTTAGGGCCGTATTCGAAGATTGCGCCATTCCTCAACGAATCGGAAGTAAGGAAATCAGAGGAAGAACTGATCCGGCTGGAGAACCAAGGATGCAGTTTCATCGCCGTCTCCAACGACTGCTATCCACGGTTGCTGCGCGAATGCGACGATGCGCCTCTGGGACTGTATTACAGGAGTGAAACCCCACCGTCCGAGACGTTCAACACCAGACCTCAGATTGCGGTTGTGGGGACAAGGGACATTTCCCTATATGGGAAAGAGTGGTGCAGAAGGATCGTGGAAGCGATGTCCCTCGCAAAGGACAAGCCGCTGATAGTAAGCGGATTCGCATACGGTACAGACATCATCGCGCATCTGGCTGCCATAGAATGCGGTCTGCCGACAGTCTCGGTTCTACCTACGGGGATTGATGCGGTCTACCCGACAAGGCACAGGAGATATGAGGATATGATACTCTCCACTCCCGGGTGCGCATTCATCACCGACTACCCTCCGGGAACGGAACCGAAACCGATTAACTTCATCCGCAGGAACAGAATCATTGCCGGGACATGCAGCGGCACCATTCTCATTGAATCCAAGATCAAGGGAGGAGGAATGATAACCGCCCGTCTGGCATCTTCCTACGACAGGGACCTGCTGGTGTTGCCGGGCAGGGCGGATGACGCGAGATCACAGGGGTGCAACCTGCTTCTGAAGGATAAAATGGCGGAACCGATTACGGACACGATCCATTTCATCGACATTCTGGGTCTTGGAAGTCCGTCGAGAAGAAAAAAGATGTGCATAGAGGACGAAGCGGCCGCATTGTTCGGCAAACTGTTGTCTGACAATGAGTTCAAGGAGCTCAGCTCGGTACTCGGATGTATCAGGAAGCATCGTGGCATCACTTTGGAGGAAATCTGCGAGTCCCTGTGTTTCCCCTACGGAACCGTGTCCAGATATTCCGGGATGCTGGAAAGCGAAGGGATCATAATCATAGACCTGCTGCAGAGATGCTGCATAAATCTTAAAAATGACTAAATTTGCGTTCCAATAGAAACGCAATGACATATATCGACACCCATACTCACAATTACGACGAGGCATTCTCCGGAGAAGAGGACGCAGTCATCAGGCGGGCTATGGAAGCCGGCGTGGAGATACTGCTGCAGCCTGACGTTGACTCGAAAGAGAGGGACGCTATGTTTTCGCTGGCCGGACGCTGGCCGGGTGTTCTATACCCCATGCTCGGGCTTTATCCCGGATCGGTGAGGAATGATTGGAAAGATGAATTTGAAAAAATGCTCTCATACCGTGACAGAAATGTCATAGCTATCGGAGAAATAGGTCTTGACTACCATTACGGCGCAGAATTCGCTGCACAGCAGCGGGAGGCTTTCAGGCTCCAGCTTGAGCTTGCCGCAAGCATGGGACTGCCCGTGAACATCCACCTCAGAGAAGCGACCGAGGACTTTTTCAAGATAATGGACGAGTGCTCATACCTTCACCTGAAAGGCAACCTGCATGCATTCAGCGGCAGTTTCGAGACTTTTCAGCGGATTCTCAAATACGGAGACTGGTATGTCGGAATAGGCGGTGTCGTGACATTCAAGAAGGCTTCACTCGCAGAAGCGGTGAAGAAGATACCATTGGAAAGAATAGTCCTTGAGACAGACTGCCCGTACCTGACTCCGGCACCGTACCGCGGCCGGAGGAACGAAAGCAGCCTCATCCCCGTTATTGCCGCCAGAATAGCGGAACTGAAAGGCACAGGCATTGAAGAAGTGGCGGCGACAACAACTGAAAACGCAAAAAAACTGTTCAAGCTATGACAGTGTCAGCAACAGCGCAAAAATCTTCCATTCTGCTCATTTATACGGGCGGGACCATCGGGATGAAGGAAGACCCTATTGACCTCACTCTCAAACCGTTCGATTTCAACCAATTGCTGGAAGAGGTCCCTGAGCTCGGCAAATTCGCGTTCAAGATAGATTCGTACACTTTCGACCCGCTTATAGACTCGTCTGACGTCGAACCTTCGCTGTGGCAGTCATTGGCGCAGCTCATCAAGGACAGATACGACGATTACGACGGATTCGTCATCCTCCACGGAACCGACACCATGTCGTTTTCTGCATCCGCGCTGAGTTTCATGCTTGACGACTTGGAAAAGCCTGTTATCTTCACCGGAAGCCAGCTGCCAATTGGAAGGCCGAGGACAGACGGGAAGGAGAACCTTGTATCCGCCATAGAAATAGCATCCGCAAAAGACGGGGACGGGCATGCTGTCGTACCTGAGGTGGCCATATTCTTCGATTCCCTGCTGCTCCGCGGCAACAGGACCACAAAGGTGAATTCGGAAAATTTCGATGCGTTCATATCCGCCAACTGCCCTGCGCTCGGCGAGGCTGGCATCAACATCAAATACAATAACCTGATAATCAGGAAGCCCGAAAGATTCGGCAAACCCCTGACAGTTCACAATGAGCTTGACACGAGGGTGTCCATCCTGAAAGTGCATCCGGGCATCACGCCCCAGGTAGTCAGCAACATCATACTGGGTGCGGAAACAAGGGCGGTCATCCTTGAAACCTACGGTTCGGGCAACGCGCTCTCAAAAGACTGGTTCATCAAGTTGATTAGAATTGCCGCCGACATGGGAAAGATCCTTGTCAACGTCACTCAGTGCCTTCGCGGAAGAGTCAACATGAGTATTTATGCGACAGGGAAAAAACTGCAGGAAGCCGGTGTAATCTCCGGAGGGGACTGCACTACCGAAGCGGTTCTTGCAAAACTGTTCCACCTGATGGGCATAAGCTCGGACAATGCATGGGTGAAAGCCCGGTTGGAGTGCAATCTCAAAGGAGAAATCTCCAAATAAGTATTGCCAAATGAAAATATTTTGCTAAATTGCAACGAATTTTGGAAGGGAGCATTGTATCCTGATAACACGAAAAATTTATAACTATTTAATACAGTATTAATTAAAAACACATTCAAAAACGATTATGAAAAAGTTTTTCATGGTTTTGGCAGCAATGAGCCTTATGGTTCTTTCTGCAAACATCGCATCCGCTCAGAACGAGCAGGCTCCAGCAGCAGCAACCGAGCAGGTAGCAGCTCAGGCAGACGACGCTGAGATCGATCCTTTCTCCGTAAAGTCTGAGGAACCTCTCCACCAGCAGCTCAAGACTAAGTTCATCGAAGGTGGTGCAGGCTTCATGGCTCTCATCATCATCTGCTTGATCATCGGTCTCGCACTTGCTATCGAGAGAATTCTCTATCTCTCATTCTCAAAGACCAACACCAAGAAGCTCGTTGCAAAGGTTGAGGAAGCTCTTGCCAACGGTGGCATCGAGGCTGCAAAGGACGTTTGCCGTGAAACACGCGGTCCTGTAGCTTCTATCTTCTATCAGGGTCTTCTCCGTTACGACCAGGGTGTCGATGTAGTTGAGAAAACAATCGTTTCTTATGGTTCAGTCCAGATGAGCAACATGGAGAACGGTCTTTCTTGGATTTCCCTCTTCATCGCCATCGCTCCTTCTCTCGGATTCCTCGGAACCGTTATCGGTATGATCCAGGCATTCGATGCTATCCAGGCAGCCGGTGACATCTCACCTAACGTTGTTGCTGGTGGTATGAAGGTCGCTTTGATCACCACAGTCGGTGGTTTGATCGTTGCTATGATCCTCCAGGTGTTCTACAACTACATCCTCGCAAAGATTGACTCTATCTCCATCGACATGGAGGACTCTTCAATCTGCCTCGTTGATGCATTGACAAAATACAACCAGAAATAATTGTCCGGCCTAAAAACCAAATCATAATGAAGAATTACGGTAAAATATTCAAATTATTGATGTTGGTGCTGATCCTCATCAGTGTCGCCATCCTTGTCTGGGGCTTCCTTACAGGCTTCGAGGCAAATGACGCAAAAGCTGTTGAGACTCTGCTCTATTGGGCCTATATCATGATTGGTTTTGCAATTTTCGCATGCATCATCATCGGCCTCATCATCAGCGTAAGCAACAATCCGAAGTCACTCATAAAGTATGGGATTGTTCTCGCTGGTGCAGCAGTATTGTGCCTCATCTCATTCGCAATCGCTAAGGGTAATCCTGCTCACGGTCTCACAACCGAGCAGCCTAGCGCAATGACACTCAAACTTACTGACGCACTTCTTATTCTCACCGGTATTGCAGGAGCAGGCGCTATCCTCTCAATCATCATCGGCGAAATAGTAATGGCAGTTCGTAATAAATAAGACAACACTATGGGCAAAAAGAAAACACCTGGAATCAATTCTAGTTCTACAGCCGATATAGCATTCCTTCTTCTGTGCTACTTCCTCATGACTACAACCATGGGATCACAGACAGGTTTGTCACGTCGTCTTCCTCCTATGCCTGATCCAAATCAGAAAGTGGAGGACCAGAAAGTTAATCGTCGTAATATCATCATCGTAAAGATTAACTCCGCTGATAGACTTCTCGCAGGTAGTGAGCCTATGGACGTTAGTCAGCTTAAGGACAAGATAAAGGAATTCCTTTCAAACCCAACCGACGATCCAAATCTTCCAGAGAAGACTTTGACCGACATCGAGGGATATGGTCAGTATCCGGTATCAAAGGGAGTCATCTCTCTTCAGAATGACCGTGGTACCAGCTACCATGCATACATAGCAGTTCAAAACGAGCTTGTCAAGGCAGTCAACGAACTGCGTGACGAATTCTCATACAAGAACTACGGAAAACCTTTTATCAGACTCGAAGAGGACCAGCAGGAAATTGTCAAGAAGGCTATCCCTCAGAACATTTCCGAAGCTGAGCCAAAGGATGTTTCTAAGAAATAACAGGAGGATATAATTATGTCAAAATTCGGTGGAAGCAACAATAAGAAAGAAGTTCCTGCAGTAACTTCAAGTTCCCTCTCGGATATCGTGTTCATGCTCCTGTTCTTCTTCATGGTCACCACACAGATGCGTGAAACAGAAAACAAGGTCATCGTCAAGATGCCTGAGGCTTCTGAAGTAACAAAACTTGAAAGAAAGGACCTTTCATCATACATCAACATCGGTACCCCTACCAGAACATATCAGGCACAGTACGGTACAGATGCCCGTATCCAGTTGAATGATTCTTTCAAGACTACAGATGACATCCGTGACTTCATCGCTGCAGAGCGTGAAAGCATGAGTGAGGCTGACCGCCAGTTCATGACAACTGTCATCAGAGCTGACGAAGACGTCAGAATGGGTATCATTACAGATGTTAAGCAGGAGCTTAGAAGATGCTCAGCGCTTAAGATCATGTACATGGCAAGAAAAGCTGAATAATAATCACAGCAATTCTCAATAAAAAAAGCAGTCTCATAATCGAGGCTGCTTTTTTTATTGACAAATAAGGTGAAAAGAAGTATATTTGCGTGATTAAACGGAATATTATTTAGTATCAGAATATGGAAACAATCGTTAGAAAAAAGGTCAAGGATCTTCTAAAAAGTGAACCGGGAACAGAAGTGCTCGCGAAAGGTTGGGTAAGGACCAAGAGAGGGAACAAGAATGTTGCATTCATAGCGCTCAACGATGGTTCAACTGTCAACAATATACAAATCGTAGTTGACAAGACAGCGATTGATGAATCCATCCTTTCGAAGATAAGCACTGGAGCCTGCATAAAAGTGCAGGGTACACTCGTCGAGTCAATGGGCAGCGGACAGGCTGTGGAAATTCAGGCAAAGGATATAGAAATATATGGAGAGTGCGATCCAATGAGATTCCCACTCCAAAAGAAAGACACTTCTTTCGAATACCTCAGGACTGTGGCTCACATGCGTATGAGAACCAACACATTCGGAGCAGTCCTTCGTATCCGTAACCAGATGGCATTCGCAATTCATGAGTATTTCCATTCAAAGGGGTTCGTTTACCTTAACACTCCTCTTATCACGGAGTCTGACTGCGAAGGAGCAGGACAGATGTTCCAGGTTACTACCATGAACCTTGAAGAGCCACTTCCAAAGAACAAGAAAGGCGGTATAGATTATTCCAAGGATTTCTTCGGGAAGCAGACAAGCCTTACTGTAAGCGGACAGCTTGAAGGAGAACTTGGAGCCACAGCACTCGGTGAGATATATACTTTCGGTCCGACATTCCGCGCCGAGAACTCAAACACTCCGCGACACCTTGCAGAATTCTGGATGATAGAGCCTGAAATGGCATTCTACGACATAAAGGACAACATGGACCTTGCAGAGGACTTCATCAAGCATCTTGTCAAATATGCCCTTGACAATTGTTACGACGATGTAAAGTTCCTCAACGACAGGTATGACAACGAGCTCATTGACAGGTTGAGGGGGGTAGTTGATACAGAATTCGTGCGTCTCGAATACACAGAAGGAATCAATATCCTTGAGCAGGCCATTGCAGAAGGAGTTCAATTCGAATACCCTGTCTACTGGGGAGTGGACCTCCAGAGCGAACACGAAAGATATCTTGTAGAGAAGCATTTCAAGAAGCCTGTCATACTTACCGG
>R27__coassemble_953_pt1 | contig 14985 bp, 12 predicted proteins | sample R27__metabat2_high_PE_015 | metagenome-assembled genome bin R27 | reverse complement strand
TAAAGCTACCCGGAAACGGGCTATTGCATACGTAAGTAATTGAAAATTATATAATTGTTAAATTTTTAACGAATCATTATAATATGAGACGGCTCTTTATTTCATTGCTTGCACTGGTTTCAACTCTGGGGATTCAAGCTCAGGAGATGATTCTGCTCTCAAACGGAGATGGACTTTCCAGTTCGCTGGTCAATTGTATATTCAATGACAGCCGTGGTGATGTGTGGATTGGAACAGAGAATGGACTCAACCGTTATGACGGTTTGAGAATCAAAAAGTACATGCATGATTCTGATGATTCCCATAGTTTAAGCCATAACGTTGTGAGGACTATTGCCGAGGACCGGAATGGACGGCTGATAATCGGAGGGCAGAAAGGTATTCAGATATATGATCCGCTGACTGATTCTTTTTCCCTTCCACTTAAACTTGAAAGCGGTGATGATTACCTTCAGAATGTTAACAATATTCTGATAAAGGATGACGGAGAAGTATGGATAACAGGGCAGAAACTTCTAAAACTGGTTGTTGATGGCACAGGCACTTCATACTTGCGTGAAACAGGTTTGGAAGAGTTCAGAACCAACTCTTCTTCTTCCATAGCGGAAGCCCCTGACGGCGCAGTATGGGTATCAAGCTATGGTGGAAAAGTGTTTCGGATTTCAAATGACCTCATTGTCCGTCAATATGAAGTGTCCGGACAGAACGGACCATCGCATAGAATTTTTTGTTCGAGCAGTGGACTGGTTCTTATATCCGATGACAGGGGAAATCTAGCATATTATGATGAAGGGACGGACACTTTCATTGAAGTCCGTTCTACAGAATTGAACAGCGCCTTGATCCTATGCTTTTGCGAACTGACTGACGGTTCAATATTGATGGGTACGGACGGAAATGGATCCTACATTATGGACGAAGACACAAAAGCAGTGTCTTTCCTCGACTTTAATGGATGTCCATTTCCGTCCTCCAGCTTGAAAGTCCATGCCGCAGTCGAGGATAATTATGGAAATCTGTGGCTTGGACTTTATTTGAAAGGTGTCCTTATGATTCCTTCCATTCAGTCCGATTTTTCATACCGTGCAGTGAATGCGATGATGTCCAATACTGAGGAATCGAGCTGTGTGACTTCGATTGCATATGATTCACATGGAGGGCTGTGGATAGGGACTGATAATGATGGATTGTATTCGTTGTCTGAGCCTGACGGTGAGTTTACGCACCTTCTGTCAAGTGATGGAAGTGTTCCAAGGACAATTTTTTCTTTGGTGGAGGCATCTGATGGATTCATTTGGTTCGGTTCCTATCTCAATGGGTTATGGCGCCTTGACGCAAATAGTGGAATTGCGACCAACAGCAGTGCAATTACCGGGTATGGCAATGAAACCCATAGCGTTTATTCCATAAAAGAAGATTCGCGCGGGAGATTGTGGATTGCTACTATGGGAAGCGGCTTGTACTATCTTGACTTGAATTCAAACAGAGTGGTGGTCCCAGAAAATCAGGGTGGCTTGAACAGATGGATTACTGACATAGAAATCTCGGACGATACGATTTATGCATCATCTTTCAGCGGACTTTATAAAATAGATTTGGAAGCGGACTCATTCAAATCCGTTGAGAATATATTGCCGGGCTGTATTGTATATGCTGTTGCAAAGGATGATGACTATATTTATGCGGGTACAATTGATGGTCTGACTATATTGAACCGCTTGGATGAGCCTGTCAGGACCCTTACCACGGAATACGGACTGCCGGACAACAAGATTGCCGACATCGTTGTCTCTGATGCGGGAGATGTGTGGATAAGCACGGCGAACGGCTTGTTCTCAATGGATAAGAAAAACTTTTCAATTTCAAACTATGCAGGAAGAGGCGTAAGGGTCAACGAGTTCTCATCCAATACTTCGGCTGTCAGCCCTGATGGAACCATTGCATTCGGAGGAGTTGGCGGGATGGTAGTGGTGAATCCTGAGCTTTGTACCGGGCCTGAACATGTGTGGACACCAAAAATAGTATCATTTGAAGTCCCGGAACGGTTCATTCCAGTCACCGGTGATCTCACCTTCACTTTGGAACATAATGAGAACTCATTTACTGTAGGTTTCACGACAAAGGAGTTCAATGCTCCGAATAAGTTGTCTTATATGTACAGCATCAATGGTATGCCGTGGGTTTCTTTGCCTGCGGGACAGAACAGTCTGGCATTAGGAAATTTGACACGGCACAATTATTCTTTGGACATCAAGGTCGTGGACAACCATATAGTTTCTCAGCCGGCACATTTGACCGTTCGAATAAAACGGGCATGGTGGGCTTCCATCGTGGCCGTTGTGTTTTACTTTTTTGCCGCTTCAGCTGCTCTTGCGGGAGTCGCATTGCTGCTAAGGCGGAGAAGAAATGATAAGAAAGAGATTGAGAAGCAGAGAGAAAATGCCGAAGCCAATGAGGAGAGAGTGAAATTTTTAATTGACCTTTCTCATGAGATACGATCTCCTATGACCCTCATTCTCTCTCCTCTTAAGAGCTTGATTTCTGATGACAAAGATGCTGGCAGGCAATCTCTGTATTCCATAATGGAACGGAATATTGATAGAGTGCTTTCAATTGTCAATCAAGTCCTGGACATACGAAAGATTGAAAAAGGACAGATGCATCTGTCATTTGTTCCTGTCCGGATAGCCGACTATGTCAAGGCGATATGTTCCATGTTTTCATTTTCATTGGAAAGAAGGGGGCAGAAACTTTCATTCCACAATAACGGTGCAGAACAGACAGAACTGTGGATTGATCCGGATCAGTTCGATAAGATTATTGTCAATCTGATCACAAATGCAATAAAATATACTCCGGAAGGAGGCAGCATAGATGTCATTGTAGAAGCCGGGGATGAAGATGTCAGTATAGAGGTCATGGATGATGGCATAGGTATGACCGAATTGGAGCAGAAGAAAGTGTTTGAACGTTTCTATCAGACAGACAGCAAGAATTCGGGGACCGGTCTTGGGTTGAACATAGCCCGTTCTTTGACAGAACTTCATCGCGGGACTTTATCAGTGAGCTCCAATCGAGCGGGGAAGGGAACAGTATTTACTGTTGTCCTTCCATTGGGATGCGCGCATCTGCTGAATGACGAAATCAATGCGGGGAATCGGACTCTGTGCTCAAGGGAAATGACCTCCATAAATGATCAAGCCCCTTCTCTCCCACAAAGCAACAATATATCGTCATCGCGTAAGACAATAGTTATCGTTGATGACGACGAGGAGGTCAGACAGTATATTGCGACAGAACTGACTCCTTTGTACAAAGTGATTGCATGTCCTAACGGTAAGGATGCTTTCAGCAGAATTCTGACATCAAGTCCTGATCTTGTTGTCAGTGACGTTGTGATGCCGGAAATGGACGGATATGCACTTTGCAAGAAACTCAGAAGAGAGCATAAGGTCTGCCATATCCCGATCATATTGCTGACAGCCAGATCTGAAGAAGAGGAGCAGATAAAAGGTTTGGAGATTGGAGCTGATGCTTACATCATCAAGCCGTTCACGATAAACCTGTTGAAGACAACAATAGCCGGGCTGCTTTCAAACCGGGACAAATTGAAAGTCTCTTTTGCTGAATCAATGGTCAAGCCGGAGAAAATAAAGAATGTGGAGTTGAAGACTCCGGATGAGAAACTCGTTGAAAGATTAGTCCGGGTTATCAATAATAACCTTGATAACCCGGAACTATCAGTGCAGACTCTTTCTTTTGAGGCAGGTATCAGCAGAACTCATCTTCATAGGAAGCTGAAAGAAATTACCAATCAGACGGCCAGTGATTTTATAAGAAACATCCGTTTGGAAAAGGCCGCAGAAATGCTGTCCCTGAAGAATTATTCAATCGCTGAACTTTCTGATGCTGTCGGTTTCAGCAACCCTTCAACATTCGCGACTGCTTTCAAAGCACATTTCGGGGTGTCCCCGTCTGAGTATAAGAAAAAGACTACTGGATAAGCTTTGGCTCGGGGCCGGAATAACTGTATGTCCCATCCGGGTTGACCACAATCTTCTCCAGTACTATTTCCGGGTCGATCATGTATACCTTCAAGGTATGCATGCCTCCGTTCTTGACATCCAATGACACATCAAGCCATCTCATATCGTCAAACACTTCGTCGCGCATAAGGCTGCGCAGAGGTGTATATGCGGACTCCGTTCTGCGCGGCAATGGCTTCAGAACATTTGACCTTTCAAGGTTCTCTTTCGTATATTCGGAGAAAGTGTCCACCATTCCTTTCCTTGCATCAATTATTTGAGGGGCACCATCGTCCAGGCCTACTGCAATTCTCAATCCTCTGGCAGGGTTGACATCCTGTGTGGGCTTGATTCCCAGCATAACGGTTGCTTCGTTTGCTTCCGGGAGATAGATATCATATTCAAGAATTGCTGCGTCTTCTGTCCTGAGTGAAGATGGTGCTGTGCAAGGAACAATGCCCATACAACCCTTGTCCCGGCCAAGGTCAGGAATAAATGCCCATGATGCATCTTTTCCGGGGATGCTTCTGCTGAATCCTATGGCATCCATCGCGAATTCCCCCTTGAGCCTTCCATAGAATGGAGCAGAATGTGCAGGCACAGCATCGTTGATTGCCGTTATCCTGACAGGAACAGTTTCTCCGCTGTCGGAAACGATTGTCACCGTTGCTTCCGACTGTCCTGCCGGCGCTTTTGCCCAATCTATACTTACCGGAACGATGAACTCGTCATTGATGTTCCGGCATTCCTTTGTCCCAAGAATCACCCAGTCTTCATTCGAAGTCAGCTGAGCACTGAATGTGCCTGTTCCTCTGTTGAAAAGCATGATTTTATATGTTTGGTCTCCGAGTGCATCGAAGAGCGGCAGTGCAGGCGATGACTCTACCAGTTGTTCTTTGAACCTCAACCCTTCTTCCCTCCGTATTCCTGTCCCATCAATAAGTGCCGGTTCTGTGTCAATTTGCGGCCAGGCGGATTCATTGCCATCAACCGAAACGCCGATAGATGGCTTTTCCAGAGGCTTTATCCTATATAATGATGGAAGCGCACTTGTACGTGGCATTGACCACATGTAATACCCGATATGAAGGTCGGACATCATATTCTTCCATTTTCCATCAGCAAGACCATTGTTGTAATAATCGGAGAGAGATTTGTCCTGAGAATACAGTTCAAGAACTTTGTCCGCCATTTGATTGGCCTTAGGATTTCCTTGCACAGCGAGCACATTGTTCAGCCCTGCATATAGATATATTTTGGCCACAATTGCTGATGCAACAGCCGGATAATAAACAAGCTCATAGAAAGCGTCAGAATACTCCTGTGGGATGACTTCTTTCAAATCTTCCGCTCTTCTGACCAAATCGTCCCATTCTTCATCCATTCTGGACGCTTCGTTATAGTTGGCATAACTGAATATTCTGGTCGTCTGTACTTCAGGCTTTCTTAATAGATTGAGTTTAGGATATTTAGAGATAATATATGCAATCTCTTCAGCGTATTTTTCACCGAACAGTGATTCTGACAGATCCAAGGTATAGTCCTCTACAGATTCAGCAGGAATAGCATCCGGATCCCATGCATAATGCATGATGAAATCAATAGGAAGTTCCTTCGGTTTCAAATCTCCAACATTTATAAGCCACAGATCGTCAATTCCTGTCTTATATGCAAGCCCAAGCTGATTCTGGAGTTTCGGGAAAGTCGTTGTATTGATCCATCTGTCGTTCCACGGTCCTCCATTCATGTCAATGTGATAGTAAAGCCCCATTCCTCCGGCCCTTGCCTGCTCTTTTTCCGGACCTGTCCTGCGTATGTATCCCCAGTTGTTGTCACAGAACAACAGCATTATGTCATCCGGGCTTGTCATACCTGCATCGTAATATCTCTGAACTTCAGTGAACAACGCCCACATCTGTGTGACAGGCTTGTCTCCATATATGTCAGAGATGATTCTTCTTTGATCGTTCAGGACCCCGTGAAGGACTTCGATGTTCTGAGCGTCATCCCCTTTTCCCATTGCCACGTCTCCGTCGCCTCTCATTCCAATCGTGATGACATTCTCATATTTTGAATTCCTTTCCAGTCCTTCCCGCCAGAATTTCTGCAAGTTGTCAGCGTTGGTCACATAGTCCCATGCACCGATATCGTTCTTCCTGACAGTGTACTCCTTTTGTGCTCTCATCATCGGTTCATGATGGGATGTCCCCATGACAATGCCATATTCATCGGCAATGGCAGGATTCAGCGGATCATCCTCATTGAACGCATTGCCCCACATTGCCGGCCAAAGATAATTGGCTTTCAGGCGGAGAATCAGTTCGAACATGTGCGAATACATTTCGCTGTTCATACCGCTTTCTGAATTCTCGTTGGAATAGTGACTTCTTGCCCATCCTGTAAATGACGGGCTTTCGTCGTTTATGAATATTCCGCGATATTTAACTTTGGGTGAATGCTGAACATACTTTCCCTGCTTGACATACAATGCATTGGAATGTTTTGCCGGGACATCGGCCCACCAGTACCATGGAGACACTCCGATTTTCTCTGATATGTCATAAATTCCGAAAATGGTTCCTCTTTTGTCGCTTCCAATCACCAGAAGATTGTCTCCTACTGTCTGGATAATGAATGATTCCCATTTCCCTTCAATCCCGGAAACGTCCAGTTTCTCCTTTTTGACGATATCGTCAATCAATGAACTGTTTCCCAAAGTGCCGACAATGATTGCCCCTCCAATCCTTTTTGATGATGATTTTACAGAAGATTTGAAACCGGTCACCCTGCCTATATCCTCAGCAAGGTCCGCGACTGCGCGTTTGACACCGAGCCAGTCTTCGTCATCCACAACAATGGATGCCGGTTTTCCTTTTTCGTAAATAGTGAAGAAACCGTGATCAGGAGTTGATGTGATATAATTGCCAGGGGTCCATGCTTTCTCAAGGCTATATCCTGTCATGGAACATAGTGGCAGCATTACTGCAATAATGCACAAAAAAAGTATTCTTCTCATATCGTTTTTTTGTGCAAAGATAAGCTGCGGGCCTTTATTTGTGCAATTGCGGTGTATTAACAATCTTTGAGAATATCCCATTCTTGCTTTTGGAATGGGATATGGGATGTTCCGCCTTGGGGATTAATTTGCTTCCATGAAGTTCCTGCCGGCCATTTATCCCACGAAGTTGAACCATCTTTGGATTGAGTACACCAGATTCCCGGTGTGACAGAGTCATGCTTTCCAATATCTTCTGTGACAATCCATTCAACAACAATAAATAAACCGTCTTCAGGAAATACCAGAGGATTTTCTAGTGGAATATTAACTGTTTTGTGAGTTTTTAAATTTGATTTATCCTTTGTCTCATATATAATCCCTCCATCTATTAATGATTCTCCAGGTTGGCCGTTGTCACTAGTATTACGTACGTCAACCCGGAGTTTTGCGATATGTGTGACACAATTTTCAAATATTTGTTCGCCTTCGATTGCTGTAAAAGTTATATTTAATGACAAACGGATTAATGTTTAGAATTATGTCCGTAAGAATAGGCATCTTATTTATGAATTCTGTAGCGCTAAAATATTCAGCTATTGTATATCCATTTTTCCCCCCTTGCATGGTAGTACGTTATTCGGAAAAATGACCAATTAATTTTATTTGATATGAATCCGGTAATACAATAGCGGGGGGGAGAATAGAAATCACAGGTTTTCTATAGTATCTATTTCGGTAGCATCGATATTGATGGTTTGGGACTCATATGATATGTGACTAATCTCTACCAATGAAATAGAGTCAGGGAGGAAGACTTCTCCTTGCTCATTTGAGTATTTCCCGTCCATACCAAAGCACACAGAAGCATATGGAATAGGGGCTTTTGAGACCTCATCGATGATTGTTAGTTGCCGTTGTCCCCATAAAGGGGTTACAAGAAATATCAAAATTGTAGAAACTACATATTTTATTGTACGCATCATTGATAAATGTTAAACGAGAGTGGGATTCCCACTCTCGTTGATGAATTAACAAGGGAAATCTCTCGACCAGTGAATTGGAATCCAAAAAACGGTTAATGTTGTTTCTACATGGTTATGACCATTCAAACAACCAAATTCCCGTTGCTGATAATCAAACATCTTGCCACCCACAATCTGTGACATAGACTCTTCTGATAGTACTTTCATAATACTAAATGTTAAAAAATGATATTAAAAAGTTGCCAGATAGTGGCAAATATATATTGAACTTACGAATAACACCACCCGGCCGGCAGATTAGCATCCACACACGATTATTGCCGGATCTTAGATTTCCAGAAGGCGGCTATCAGTTGTTCATACAATGTTGAATCTATAGTGAGAAAAACAGAAACAGCAACCGGGAACATATATCATTTGGGGTGGAAAGAAATACGTTTGCGTGATGCTTCTGAACGCTTGGCGATTCTGGGCGTCAGACCATATTATCCGCGTACGTTTTTACCCAGAAATATCTAATCAGAATATCCCGGATTTGACAGTAAAGTCATACTGTTCATGGAAAGCATGTTTCTGCTCGAATCAACTGTTCATGCCTGTATCCAAATCTGAGATTATGTCTCCTAAATGCCTGTTCCGCAGACTGGATTCTTTCATCCTGATTGCGAAAAGGATGATCACGGTTGCCGAAATGATAATGACACCCCAAATCTCAAGGCGGAATTGAATGGAGAGGAATACTATGAGAGGTATCATCAGTGAGTATGACACAATGTCTCCGATGAGACCGAGCTTTTTAATATGATCAACCTTCCGTGCGGAAGAAATCATGTCACAGTTCATCAGATCAGCTCCGGAAAAAAACCTATCAATAACAAAATATAGAACAGCTTTAGAAAACAAAACAACTATCAAGGCAATCATCGTAGTAATTGAGAACATCTCCTTGTTCAATATCACAGCTAATGTGAGCGTTGAGCCTCCGACCAGGTTTGATTGCCATTGATTTCTATACCACCCCATGACACTGCGGAGGCTTTCTTTAGATACCTCTTTGACTTTATCATCTGAAACTATCAACTGATTGTCAAGCATTTTCCCCATAGCCTCGTAGTCACTCTTCAAATTTTCGATTTCAATGAAATCGGTTGTCGATGTCTTTCTTTCCATAATCCACTTCTTTTAGTCCGACATTGATTTGAGTTGTTCCTTGATTCTGAAAAGTCTGTTTGTGATAGCAGATGGAGTGAGACCCATTATCATGGCTATTTCATCATAACTCATATTCTCGAGCCAAAGTAATATGACAGCCCTGTCGAACAGATCAAGGCGGCTTATCCTCCGATATAGCATTTGTGCTTGTTTCGACCCTTCCAGGGATTCGTCCTGCAAGTCAATGTCCAAGGACAATGTGTCGGTCTTTATCTTTCTGCCGGCGCTGCGCTTGATATTGTTGCAGGCATTAAGGCTGATCCTCCATATCCAAGTCTTGATGTCACTTTCGTTTCTGAATTTTGGATAGCCTTTCCAAAGACGGACCAGCACCTCCTGAAACATATCTTCAATTTCTTCCCGTTTGTTTGAGAAGAAATAGCATACAGTAAAGATAGTCTTCTTATGCTGTCTTACTATATCTGTAAATTCCTGTTCGATATTATCCATCAGAACTCCCTTTACCTTATTAGACACTGATATTCCGGATTCCTTTCAAAAATAATAATTTTCTGTTGAAAATGCTGACGTGCACGTTAGGCTATTTCCATGCACATTTCACTTCTGCGCAAAGTGAAACATTAAGATTATTCCAGAAATATTCTTATCATGGTATACTGATTTTAATCAAAGAGTATTAGTACGACCTATCATTTCAACCCTCATTTATGAAGTCACCGTCATTTTGTGTCCAAATGTGTGGGACTGGGAAAAAAGAAAACTGCAAGTGCTTGATATTTAGCAACTTGCAGTTTAGCTGTGTGCCTCGGGCGGGAATAGATATACCGTTGTGTTTCAGTCGGTTACCTGTTTCCGTTTACGGTTTCATTTACAAACCGATAAGCCAATCAGTGAAGTTCCTTAAACTCCATAATATCCAGCATTGAGAACAGAACTCCATTTATCTCTGAATTCCAGCTTTGGTGAAAATGGCCATAATACCAGTGGGACACCGGTTGTCCGACAGATTTGAGATGGGAGAGAATCTGGTCCATAGTCTCTCGCTCTTTTGCACAATCCGCAGGAATGACCTTCCCTGAGATTGGTTGACACTTTAGAGTGACCGGCTTCGCTAATCCTACAGCACCATTAACAAAGTGCCCGCAGCTATCAGAAGACATCCTATTGCGCTCTTTACGGTGATGCTTTCATGAAGGAAGATCACTGCAAGGATTATCGTTATGACAATGCTCATCTTGTCGACCGGAACGACCTTCGAGGCATCCCCTATCTGCAGCGCCTTGAAATAGCAAAGCCATGATGCACCGGTGGCGAGTCCGGACAGAATCAGGAACACCCAGCTCTTGGTGCTGATGGCATCTATTCCTCCCTGCGACTTGGTGATGAATACCATCCCCCACGCCATGACGAGCACCACAATAGTGCGAAGTGCAGTTGCCAGATTGGAATTGACCCCCTCTATTCCCACCTTGGCAAAGATTGACGTCAGAGCTGCAAATAGCGCTGAGAGCAGCGCGAAAACTAGCCACATGTTGCTTGTCATAGTATTCTTCATGTCTGTTGCTAAACAAAAACTTACTTGCTGCTTTCATTATGAGCCTCATAATAAGTTTCATTACTTTTGATAACTTCAAAACGATGCAGCAAAAATAATAGATTTCTGAACTGTGTGCTACTATCCTGACAGATTTCTCCGGAAATAAAGCAGATAACGATCATTTAATGCCCGATGTATTTCATGATCGTCTATCTCTGTCATTCAATTATTAAGATATTGTTGTATTTTGAGCAACATCTGGGCGATTTTTCGCTCTGGGGCAGGAATAGCTAACTCTGAAAGATGAGCGGAGCGGCTATCAGAACCTGTTCTTGACGGAGTCTCCAGCACCTGTGCCTTTGTACTTGTTTCTTGCCGTATTGAAGTGATATGACGCTCGCAAAATGATGGCCGGGTTCTTATGATCACTAGTTTGGGTGATAATGAATTGTCCGTAATCCACGAATACGTCGTCAATGGTGCAGTTCAGTACATCATAAGCAGACAGCTTGATCGTCAGCGCATCATCCTTCAGGAATGATTTCTGGGCGCTGAATTCAAGCAGATTCATATTGGCGCGGACCTCGGCTGCGCCATAACTCATCCTGCTCTGGAACTGGTAGTCAGCAGATAGTTTCCAGCTCTTCTTGAAACGGAAGGAGTTATTCAAATGAACAACGAACATCGGCTTGTTGTATCCTACGGTCCTGACACCTGAAGGTTCTCTGATGTCATTGACTTTCAGGTCAAGGTGCTGCTTCCTGATTCCCAATGTGTACTGCGGGCTCCAGCAGCCTTTGGTGGGAGCGGCTACAAGATATGCACTGAAGATGTTGATGGGACAGTTCAGATTGCTGTATTTGAGCATTGTCACGCCTTCATCGTTGTAGGGATAGCCCACCTGCTCTATGGCATCCTTGATGTTCTCATAAGTGGTACTGAATGTGAGCCAGTTCCAGTTGGCGTTAAGGCTTGCATCGATATACTTTTCATTCTTCAATGTAGGGTTGCCCGTCTGATAAGTGAAACGGCTGTGGTATTGCATCTCATTGGACAGTTTCCAGAATCCGGGACGCAGGGTCTTGCCGGAGACGCTTGCCGAAATACCGACCTTGCCTATTTTGGTGGAGAACGACGCTGATGGGAACCAGCTATCCTGTTTGCGGTTCAGGTCATTTGCCCCGGCGATATCGTTGTAAATGAAATCAACGTGCTCATAGCGAACACCGGCACTGAGCTGTCCGAATTTGAGAGGCAGCGAGTATTCGGCAAAGCCAGCTACCGTATTCTCCTTGATTTCAGATTCGGAGAACGCTATTTCAGCAAAGTCGATGTTGTGCTGCTGCCAGGTCTTTGCATAGATTTCCTCCATACCAGCCTGGAACTGTCCTTCACCAAAAGGATATTTGAACACAAGCTTGCTGGCAAACATGGCGGAGGAATTGTCCACGTCACTTTTAATATTCCGTGGCTCGAGCTGGCTGAACTCCTTGATGACAGTTCTGTTCGATTCGTCATTCGTTTGAAAATCTGTATTGAATTCAATCTCAAGTTTATCCGCCTTTCCGCTATAGTACACATTGCCCAGCCAACCGCCGCTTTTCAGCATGTTGCAGTCATTAGCAGATGCAAGGTGGTCGATTATTAGGCTGTTCATGAAGACATCTTCTTCGACTGATTCCTTATAATTACCGAACAGCTGTGCCTTGTTCTGAACCTGAAAGCCCACGGAATGGTTCTCATTTATCTGCCAATTTATTCCGAACAGGGCCTGGGTACCTCCTGCATGCTGTCTGATGTCCATTGTTCCTTTTTGCTCGTAGAATTTGCCGGAGACATATGCACCCTCCCATAGGTCAGCATACTCATAGCCATGGTTGTCCCAGTATGTCAGTTTGCCGATAAAGTCAATGCTGCCCTTCCTGTAGTTCAAGTCCAGGACTGTCCACGAAGGGTCGAAATCCTTTGTGGTCAAATACTTCCTTGCCTCGCTGGTAAGTGCGAAACTGAATCCTTCACCCTGCCGCCTGACAGTCCTGATGCGGACTACAGACTTGATTTCGCCTCCGTATGCAGCACCGGGGTTGTTCACGACTTCGATTGAACGGACCTCTTCCGACATGAGGCTGCGGAGCTCGTCCGGGTCAAGCACCCTGCGTCCGTTGATATAGTACACCGGCACTCCTCTTCCTATCACTTCGAGTTTCCCGCCATGTTTGATCATTCCCGGTATCTTGGCCATCAGGTCCTGTGCATTGCCAGCGTGCTCCAGTACAGATCCGGATATATTTGTCACCACAGCATCGCCTTTAAGTTCAGTTCGTGGCAGTTGCGCCTGGACTACTGCTCCTTCCAATGTCAGCTGGTCCTCTTCCAAAGCCAGATCACCGACATTCAAGACCTGACCAGATACCGTAATTTCTTTATCAATGTCCTTATAACCGACCAAAGTCACTTTCAAGATAGCAGGACCATTCGCCGCTTTCAGCTCAAAACTGCCATCCTCTTCAGCCATGGTCCCGTTGACCACTGTACTGTCTGCATGCAGCACGGCCACAGTCGCAAATCCAATCGGTTCACTTGATTTCTTGTCAATGATTCTTCCTTTGATAGCGGACTCGTTCTGTCCGAAGCATACCGCAGCGCTTGCCACCAGCAGTAATGCCGCCATATAAATGATTCTCTTCATACTACTTTTTTGTTGAATTATTGAATAGTTCTGGCATTGCATGCTGCCAGAGCCACTGTACAAAGAGAATGATTTCCGCATTAACCTCAAAATCTTAGGGACAGATGCCAAAAACGCGGTGCAATTGTCAAGATTCGGGATGATTGGAACTCTTTTCCAAACACGGCAGTTTCCTTTCCAAATATCCCAAACAGCGTTCTATTCCAGCCATTATTTTGTCTTTTATGTGATATGACGTATCATTGTACCATGAAACATGTCCCTCGTGTCGTACTTACCGACTATCTCATCTATAGTATCGGATTTTTCCTCTTCATCGTGTTGCTTGAACCATTCGGGACACGTGACTTCATCAAGGCCAACGCAAATCCATACAATTATTATGTGATAGAGGCCATCTGCTTCTTCCTCATTTTGATGTTGTGTGAACTGTTTACTTCCTTTCTCTGCCATTTACCAGCCGACTATTCTCAACCAATGGAATATCAAGTCAGGAGGCTGCTCTGTTTAGCCATCCCTTGCATGCTGATCAATACGGTGTTCGATGGAGAGTTCTTCGTCATCATCCGCTATGGGTGGGAGCATTGGGACTATCTGTGGCGTGATAATGATGGCAACATGGCACTCCAATGGTTCTGCCATGATCTGAAAGAAGCTGTCTCTGTCGGAGCTTTTGTCATCGCCTATTATATCTTCGTCACTTATAATCGTGTTCAGCGATACCAAATTGAAGAACTTCAGTCACTCAATAGCCAGTTCGAAGCAAAACGACAGACAAAGCGGAATCCGACATTGCCGGAGAAGGTGAGGCTGCAAGGCAAAAGCAAAGAGACTATCATCCTCAATCCCTCGGACATTCTCTATATAGAATCAGTATCCAACTACGTGAACATAGTGTTATTCACTGGACAGGACCTCATGCAGAAGCGACTGCGTTGTTCGCTGCATGACATCGAAGATATGCTGTTGCCATATTCCTTCATCATTCATATCCATCGTGCTTTCCTTGTAAATCTGAACTTCATTATTCAAGTTTCAGGTAATGCCGCTGGGTATAAGCTCCAGCTATTCGGATCGGAAAAGGTACTTCCTGTCTCGAAAGCAAATGTGCCGGCTTTTAGAGAGAGAGTGCTTGACAGACAAGAAAAATGACAGCCAAGTCATTGACTGATTAATGGAATGAAGTTCAGAACTCCCCATATCGAAGCAGAAATCCTGTGAGATACATTGGCGTAGGATGCTGTGCCGAAGGTACTACAAACAGTGATGCACCTTACGCATCGATTATTTATAACTTATTGGATATAAGACATATACATGCTATCGCCGTGGAAGGTCCTACACCTTTTGTAGCACCTTCTGCAATACAAGCAGAGATATCGGCGGAATATTTCTGCAACCAATCAAGCCAGATATAAGGATAGGGACGGATTATCCTTTCCAATGCGTATTCTGTCCCCATCACACCTGCATTTTATTGAAAATCAGCCAAATCCGACTATGATAGGGATTAAGATGCCATCCTGTGGAGGCTGCTGAAAAAGTGGCTTATGGACTGGAACACTCCCTGTGAAGCAATG
>R27__coassemble_951_pt1 | contig 14993 bp, 13 predicted proteins | sample R27__metabat2_high_PE_015 | metagenome-assembled genome bin R27 | reverse complement strand
ATTGACTTGGCCAAGCCTCTGTAGTGCCACTCATGGTCAGGTTTCCCATTTGGCGCATGGAAGATGCTCCAAAGATCATCACCCTTCATGTCATAATCGCGTTTGATGGCGCGCATATTGCTGAGCTTGTCACCAAGTGCGACCATCTTTGATTCAAGGCTGACTCCCGCAAGCCTGTCTATTGCCGCCTGCTTCCTTGAACGCCAGCTGTCCACTTCGCTTATGCCGGCCTCGAAACGGTCGGACTCACTGTCAACTATCGACGCAATGCGGTCACCGAATTCAGCGCGGATTTCCTCTATGGTCACGTCCGTGTCCTCGACTGTGTCGTGGAGGACAGCGGCGGCAAGAAGTTCCTGATCCGGAGTCATGGAGGCTACGATTTCCAAAGCCTCCAACGGATGGACTATATAAGGGAAGCCTTTCCCGCGTCTTTCTGTGTTTGCATGTGCCTTGACGGCAAAAACGATAGCCTTGTCCAAGAGGCTGGAATCTATATACTTGTTTGCCATAATCCTATTTTGTAAGGTTAAGGTGGGCCACCGTATCCATGATGCGTCTGGCTCTGATGGAATTGTAGTCCGATTCTCCGGAAAGTGTGTCAAACATTGACTTCAAGCCATCCTCGCTGCCGCCATTGAGGATAATGTACACTATGCATAAATCCTGTATGGCTATGTTTGATGACACGATGTCCAGGTCAGTCACACCAAGTTCATATCTCGCAAGCTGGAAAGCGGAATCGCTGTACTCCTTTATCATGTTGTCAACGTCACCCAAAGTCTTGAACCCCATATCTTTCAACAGGGTGAGATATGGCATCAGGGATGCGTTGTGGATCTCAGCCTGATTGACGGCCGCTATCCTCTTGTTGAGTTTGTCGAAAGGCTCAAGTTTCAGATAGCTTCTGAACGTATCCTCATTCAGGCTGACCTCATCGAATTTCCTGTCCATCATAAGGGCGCTGACCTGGCGGCGGAAATCATTGATGGCGGTGCGCAAACGGCTGAACTCATTGTCAGCGAGCTCCATCATTCCGGCAAGGCTGTTCAAGCTTCTGAGGTATTCCTTCGGGACCTCCACGCCGGACTTGTATCCGGTGTTGTGGGACATGTTCGCCCACATGTGCTGAAGTGTCGTGCGGAGCTGGACCTCAAAACGGACAGTGTTAATCTCCGGATGGGCTGGGTCGAAGTACAACGTTTTTGGAATTCTGCACACGTAATGGAGTGACATATAGCCGAAGCTGTCAAGGTCGTGCATCCTGCGCTTGTCAACCGAGTTGTCCCAGTCCACGTCGAATTTATTCTCCACGATTGAAGCGATCTTGTCGACGTCATCTGTGAAAAATGCTATCACTCTGGCTCCGACGATATCGGTTATGTCTGACAATCCGCTGTATTTCAATCCCTTGAGCTCGAGCTTCCCGGCCAGGCTGTCTTCGGCTTTGATCCTGGACTCCACTGCTGTCACCAGAAGGGAGTTCTCCTTCAGGCTTTCCTTGAGCGTTTCTTCCACAAGACTCTGGATTTTCCTGAAGGACTCCATGCCTTCACGGTATTCCTCCAGAATCATCTGGCAGTGCAGGTCCAGACCGTAATCGTTCTCCATCATTCAGAATTCAGTTGATTCCCTGTCAGACAATTTTGATGATTGATGAAAATCCGGTAATGTCAAACACTTCCTTCACAGCAGGTGCCATATTCTCAAGGACAAGCTTTCCGCCGTTTGCCATAGCGCTTTTCTGGAGCATGAGGAAGACACGGAGACCCTGGCTTGAAGTATAGGACATATCCTTGCAGTCAATCGTGATGTCCGCATTCTTTGCCTGAAGGAGAGGAGTAAGATCGCTCAAAAACTGATTCGCGGTTACAGAATCGATTCTGCCTTCGATAGCGACATTGTACTTATCACCGTCCTGATTGATTGTTACGTTCATAGTTAATCGGTATTATTGAGTTTTAATTTTCATATTCAGCACATTGCAGCCATTTTCCCATATATAGCTGACCTCGTCCATCATCTGTTTGCAGAGGAAGATTCCCAAGCCTCCAATCTGCCTTTGGTCTGCGGCCAGGCTGATGTCAGGGTCCGGACTGGCGAGAGGATCAAAAGGCGTGCCTCCGTCTTTCAATGATATGGAAAACCATCCGTCCTCAGAATCTGTGTTCACTTCAAGAAAACCGAGTCCGCCTTCATAAGCATAGTTCACGACATTTACGACTGCTTCTTCCGAACATAGACGTATTCTGAACTTGAGCCCATCATCATCCGGGATTTCAGGTGCCGCCATGATGAAATCCAGAATTTCAGCAGTACGCTCAGTTATCGGTTCAAATCTCTTTTGCATTTCTGAAAGTTCTTTCCTTGCAAATATAACATTAAAATTGATTATTTTTGCAGTATGAATTGAACCTGTTTTAAAATGGTTCACAAAATTTGTCATAGAAGATTTTTGAGGATGGATTTTCTCTTGAAGAAGGAGCATAGCCGTAGTTATGTAACAGATGAAAGAAGAAATACAGGCCAAAAAGATGCATAAAAAAAGTCAATTACATTAAAACAGGTTCTGGTTTGGAGGGAATAGTCAACGTACGCGAATTAGGCGGGCTGGTAATGTCCGACGGAAGAGTCGTCAAGCACGGTCTCCTGCTGCGCGGTGCAGCTTTGAACAAGGCTACTGACAGGGATGTCAAGTACATGCAGGAAGAGCTCAATGTAAAGTTGATTTTCGATTTCCGTACCGAACAGGAAGTCAAACATGCTCCCGACAGAGACATCCCCGGGGCGAAATACCTCTGGCTTCCGACTTTGGACCCGATGAACGGAAAAAAAGGCAAGGACGTCTTCAGTGCAGGAGGTTTCCGTTCCGCAGAGGAGCTTGTCCTTAAAGGAGCCTTCCTTCCAATGGTTCAGCGTGCAGCCAGGAACATGTACACCGATATCGTCGACAATGAATACTCGCAACTTCAGTACGCTGTGTTCCTGCAGAAGATCAAGGCTGTTGAAGAAGGATCCGTGTTCTGGCATTGCTCTCAAGGGAAAGACAGGACCGGACTTGGGGCCGCATTCATTCTCGGAGCATTAGGCGCTGACAGAGACACCATCCTGAAAGACTACTCCGTCTCCGAGAAGGCCTACGTAAAGGAATTCGAGCATATAAAGAACATCATAGTATCCCTTGGAGGCGGTCATGCTGAACTGGACGTCGTCCAGACTTTCATCAGCATCAGCCTCCGTCATTTCATTGAAGGCCTCGACCTGATCGATTCCAAGTATGGAGGCATGGACGCATATTTGAAGAACATTCTTCTGCTTTCCGACAGTGACAGAGCCATTCTTCAGTAGCGTTATCTTGAGCGGAGCCAGAGTGCCGGATCCTGAGGGCCTTTTGATGACCAAAGCTGGAAATGAAGCTGGGTAGTCCCTCCAATAGGCTCCACGGTGCCTATTATCTGGCCGGTTTTCACTTTGTCCCCGGCCTTGACAGAAACGGAACCCAATTTACAATAGAACGTAAAATAATCGCCATGCTGGACAAGCACGCATTTATTGTACCCCGGCTGGACAATTACGCTCTTCACCACTCCGTCAAACACGGCCTGAACCTGGGTGCCATCACTCACGGCTATGGAGATGCCGTCACTGTCAGGCAGTTTCAATTGTGTATAGACAGGATGGTAATGCACTCCGAAAGTCTCCACTACCGGTCCGTCCACAGGCCAAGGAAGTTTTCCTTTGTTGCTGGAGAATTCTTTTGCCAGAGCAGAGTCTATGGCCGTGGCAGGCTTCTTCGCGGAGGACTTTTTCTTTGAAGATGAGCCGGTCCCCGTCGCTTCGGCGATGATCCTGGCGATTTCCCTGTTCAATGCTTCCACCTCCTTCTTCTTGGAATTCAGCTGGCTCTGATATTTTGTCTTCTCCTTCTTCAGAGTCTTGATGGTTTCCTGTGCGGATGCTTCCTCCTGTTTCAGACTCGCCATCTCGGCGAGCCTTTTGTCCTGCAAGGACTGCGCTGCCTTCCGCAATGCGTCAAGCTGTTCTTTTTCAGACTCCATGGATGCCTTGGCGTCCTTGATCTTAACGCCCTGGGCATTCATCTCTTTTGACAGGTTTTTCAAAAAAGAGTAACGCCGGATACCTTGAGCGAAATTGTCACTGGCAAGTATGTACATATACCAGATCCTTGCATCACGGTTCCTGTATGCTCCTTTCACAAGTTTGTTGTAATAGAATGTCATGGTGTCCAGACGGACCCGGAGACTGTCTATCCTGAGCTGTTTCGCACGGATGTCGGATGACAGGGCGGCAATCTCGCGCTCCCCTTCCTCGATGAGACCTTTTCTAAGTTCAATCTTGTTCTGCACAAGAGTCAATGCATTCAGCGCATTGGAATTTTTCGTGGAATTGTCACGGAGCTGCCTGTCTATTATCGCTATCTCCTTCTCAAGTCTTGCCTTTCTGTCCGTCTGGGCAGAGGTATCCTGCGCATAAGAAAGATGACCTGCCATGATTGACAGTGACAGAATCAAAGATATGGCATGCTTCAGAGTCATTTCCCGGCAGCTTTCATTCTGGCTTCAATCCTGCTTTCCAAATCGGGGATTTCATTGTCAGCATTCTTTTCCTTGGCCATATTCCAATAAACTCCCGCCAAGTCGTATTCCCCCAAAGAATACAGTACTTCGGCATAGTGGTCAAGCATGGTTACGCTTTCCTTCCCCCCATAAATCATAGCGTGCTTGAAAAAAGATTTCGCTTCCTGGTCCTTGCCCTGCAAATGAAGTATCCACGCGAAAGTATCCAGATATGTAGCATTGTCAGGCTCCTGATCAACCGTTATCTTGCTCATCGAATACGCCTTGTTGAGTTTTTTACGCTTAAGGCTCAAATAATATGCATAGTTGTTCAGGACAGCGGCATACTCCGGATTCACTTTCAGCGCCTTCTCGTATGCTTTGAAAGCCTGTTTCTCTTCACCCATCAGATGATAGCAGTCTCCGATGCTGGAATAGGCATGCACTGTCACGGTGGTGTCTTCAGGGAATTCCGCCAGCATTCTCATGCCATCCTCTATCACCGCCGGGTAATCATTGAGGTTGAAATGAGCCATCAGGCACATGTTCAGGAATGCCGGTTCATTTGAGAAAGAATCGAACGCCTTCAGGCTTTCCACAGCAAGTTCTTCCCATTCATCGCTGTAGCTCAACGCCTGTATGTACATCGCGACAGCGTTGAAATCCCCGGGATAAAGCTTGCTGTTGGTTTTGAAGAGTTCATTCGCCCTCTGCTTGCGGTCAGAGCGGAAATAATAGGTTCCGGCTGTAAGAAGCATGGAGGAATCCGCAGGATGCATCCTGACGCCGGTCTCGAACAAAGAATCCACGCGGTTTCTGTAATTGTTCAGGAAACGGGAGTCAAGGTGACCGGAAATGTTTGAAAGATACTGGCTCTTCAGTTGCGGGGGGATGGAGCTTGAAGCGGCAAAAACGTCCAGTACATCAAAGAACTCATCATAAGAACGTCTCATTCTGAAGACCTCCGATTTGCCTATTATGGCAGGGGCCGATTCTGAATCCATTGACAGAGCCTCTTCATAATAAGCGAGCGCCAGGGTATCCTTATATTCGGAAAGCTTGGCATCACCCATCAGGCAAAGAATCTGAGGAGCGGGATTGTCATTGTTGAAATCCTCGAGAAGTCTGAATGCTTCTTCCATCCTGTTCTGATGCATCAGGATATCATATCTGGCCATGACGGTCGTTTCGTCCCTTCCGGCTATGGTTTCGATATGGTCCAGTGTCTCCATCACTTTGTCAAGCCGGTTCTGACGGGCATACAGATTGACAAGATTGTAATAGAGTTCCGTTTTTTTCGGGTAGTCTTCCAGAAGGCTCTCATATATCCCGACAGTCATGTCCTCCTTTCCGTTGACAGAATATAGAGCCGCAAGGCGGTCGCGGTACCAATAATTATCAGGGTCAAGCCTGACGGCTTCGCGCATCTCCGCTTCAGCTTCCTTGGAATTCCCCAGATAGTAGTCGCACAGTCCGAGATAGTAGTATGCCGCATCGTTGGACGGATCGGCGTCAACTATCACGGAAAGGCGGTCCTTTGCATCTTTGAAACGTCCATCGTCATAATACTGGACGGCATCTACGAGAAGGGCCTCCACGTTCTTCTTCACCTTGGAAGAATTCTGGGCAAGGAGCGGCAACTGCAACGCCACTGCGGATATGATTACCAATAATCTTTTCATCACTACAAAAATACTACAATTATTCGTATGACTAAGGAGGAAAGATGAAAAAATAAGTTTGGACTTGTTTTGAAATAACAACTTTTATGAACCATTTCAAAACAGGTTCTAAGTTTTTTCCTTATTTTCGTATCGGGAATGAATTTTTTCTGGGTGTTATGCAACATTTTGGCCACAACTTGCATCTTAACACACGGGTAAAAGACCAGAACCAGACAGGAGAAAAAGACGTGACGACCCTTAATGAGCAGAATATCATTGCTTTATGCAAGAATGGCAACAGATTTGCTCAAAAAGTGTTGTTTGAGTCGCTTTCGCCTAAAATGTTCTCTGTATGTCTTCGATATATGGGGGACAGGGAATCGGCGGAAGACGTCCTGCAGGAAGGCTTCATGACGCTGTTCTCAAAATTGGACAGTTTCTCCGGAGACGGTTCCTTTGAAGGTTGGGCCCGGAAGATCTTTGTCAACACTGCATTGATGACTTTGCGAAAGAATGATATTCTGAAACAAAGCGCCGACATTGAATCAGCTTTCGGAATTGCCGGAGACAGCACTTCAGCCATACAGAATATTTCGTATAAAGAGCTGATGAAAATCATATCCGAGCTCCCTGCCGGATACAGGACGGTTTTCAATATGTTTGTCATTGAAGGGTATTCCCATAAAGAAATCAGTGACGCGCTGGGTATTACGGAGGCCACTTCAAGGTCACAGCTTCAAAGAGCGAGGGTCATGTTGCAGAACAGGATAAAGAAACAGGATTAAGGATGCAAAAAGACAATTTCACAGATTTCGATCTCGAAATGAGGAAGATTTTCCTGAATGCGGAGGAAGAAGTTCCTTCGCAGTTATGGGAGTCACTCTCATCCGAGCTTGACATCAGGGACCGCAGAAAGACTGTAGCCCTATGGTGGAGGCGTGCCGCTGCCGGCGTAGCTGTGGCCGCCGCTGCATTGTCCGGCATCTTCATCATCTCCGATCATTCTTCCGACATGGGGCAGGACCATCTTCCGGCAATAACAGCAGAGGCAGGCACAGTTCCTGTCCTGGAAAGCGCGGAAGAATCTCTGGATATACTGGACATAACCGAGCAGATTGCATCTTCATCACGGCTGTTCCTCGCTGACGTCCCCCCTATGACACAGCCAGCGTTCAAGGCAGAGGAGAAGCCATCGGAAATAATCCCTGTAGAAGAATTCATTCATGAAACCGCCGGGGAGTCCGAGAAGGAGCCGGCAGTTCAGCCAAGAGCATCTGAAAAAGAATCCGTCGAAGAAGAGTGGAAGGATCCTTTCGGTCAGCTTGAACCGGAAACGGCACGCAACAGGCACGGCATCTCCATATCCCTGTTCGGAGACGTCATGAGCAACGATGCCACATCCAATTCCTCAACAGCCCACCGCTCACCTGTTATCGGAAGTTCGTCCAAGACGGGAATCATAGAAAAAAGTATCTCGACTTACGGTATTCCTATGTCCCTCGGCCTCGGTGTCAAAGTGGATTTTTCAGACAAATGGTCCGTTGGAACAGGCTTGAACTGGTCCATGCTGTCAAGAACCTTCACCGGCATTTATACCAAGGTCGATCAGAGCGGAGCCATCGTAAAGTCCGTCAATTCCGACATTACCAACAATCTCCATTACATAGGCATTCCTCTCAACGTCTATTACAATGTCCTCAGCAACAGGAATCTTAAATTCTATGCATGGGGCGGAGGAACCGCCGAGAAAGGAGTGATCAACAGATTCCGCGTCCATAGCTCACCTGACGATATTTTCTACAGCGAAAACGTTAAAGGATTCCAGTGGTCGGCAGGTCTGGGTCTCGGACTTGAATTCTCTCTCAATGACTACCTCAATCTCTACGTCGACCCGAGCGCCAGGTATTACTTCGACTGTAACCAGCCGAACAGCGTAAGGACACAAAAGCCGTTCATGCTGGACTTTGAAATGGGTCTCAGGTTCAATCTTTAGAACCTGTCCTTGAATTCAGTCATTCATCATTCCTCAGTGATTCCTGTCTTCGGATAGGTTTTTCTTTTTTTATTCATCATTTCTCTTTCTTTCAGCATATTTTGCAAGAAAAAAAATGATGTCCTGCAATGATTTCATCCTGACGGCTGTCATTGCCGTTTGTGGAATTGCCGCTTACTGCACCATGGAAAATGCTGACGATGTATCGCACAAGAAGAGAATCGAAGCATTCAGTGACAGGTATATGAAGCGCCTTGCATGTGACTCATCTTTCCGGAACGATTTGGGGACGGACACCGTTGTGTTCATTTCCGGCGTGGAATATCATGATGACTATGACTGGAGGAAAGATTCGTTGTACGGACAATCCGCAGGAAAAATCGTTCTGTTCCGTAATGGAAAGAAGCATTTGGAGATAGAAGCCGGAGAAAGAAATCATATAAGCACAGATCCTGACATGCATTATCTTGTCGGCGGCCATATCTTCACAGAGTATCGTGACAGGAACGGCACTTACATAGGATGCGACGGGCAGAATCTGTTTTCTTTTCCGGAAAGGGAGATTGTCAGAGGGCTTGTTATCATCGGTGAGGATGTGTTCACTTTAGGTCAGAATGCTGACGGAGAAGGTTTTTCTTTGCGCAAGAACGGTCTCGTCACTTTCTCCCGGGAAAGAGGCTATATTGCAGGTCAAATGTCAGATTCACAAGACTTCCCGTCCGGAGCGCTGTATTTGGATTCCGGACATCTGTATTTCAGTTATTGGAGGGCGGAAACTTCCGGAAGCAGAAACAGGACATGGTTCATAGTCGAAGATGCCTGTGAAACACAGGTGCTCAACGGAGATGACAAAATGTATGACATCAGAATCAGGAACGGTGAGAAGACAATCATTCCATTGGTCGCCCCGCAGGCAGTGTTCGTTCAATACAATGAAAACGGAAAGAAAGCGACAGTGATCTCATACAGTGACGGCACAATGCTGATTTCCAACAACTGCGTCAGACTGTCAGAATTCACTGAAGAAAAATATCTGTTCTTTTCATTCCGGAATTCATGTATCGCTTGGCCGGTGCTGTATCTGGCAATCACTCCTGAAGAAGAAGGAAGAAAACCACTTCTTTGGAAGAACGGGGATGTGTCTGAGATAGACATCAACGGTTTTTTGACAGGGATAGAAGTATCAATCGTCCCAAGACAAAGTCCTTGATCCGTCAGGAGCAACGCTGATGCTGACTTTAAGCGTCTCTTCGGGAATGATTTCCTCGATATTCTCCGGCCATTCCATAATGCACAGACATCCGCTGTCTATATAATCATAAAAGCCTATGTCAAAAGCTTCAGCAATCTTCATGATCCGATAGAAATCGAAATGGAACAATGATTCACCTGAAGCGGTTCTATATTCATTGACGATTGAAAAAGTCGGTGAACTGACGGCATCTTCCGCAACGCCCAGCACTCGGCAGACGGCGGTCGTGAAAGTGGTTTTTCCCGCACCCATCGGGGCGTAGAATGCGATGAGCCGTCTGTCGCCTATCTCCTTGAGAAAAGTCCTTGCAGCGTCATCGATTCCGTTCAGATTACTTATCGTCAATTCATGTTTCATACCGCAAATATACTCTTTTTAAGAGATATTGTTTTCTCATAGTCCCAAATTCTGTTTGTCCAGGAAACGGTACCCGGCAGCTTCAAGAATATGTGGAGGCAGGATGTTCTCCGAACCGTCCAGATCCGCAATCGTTCTGGCCACCCGTATTATTCTGTAAAATGCACGCATGGAGAACCGGCTTCGGTTCATGATCTTTTCCAGGAGACCGCTGCATTCCTGTGACAAAGGACAGTATCTTTCCATCTGCCTGTTGTCCATCTCGGCATTTGTATGAATGTCCTCATCGGAAAAGCGTGATTTCTGTAAATCCCTCGCCCTTTGCACACGTTCGGCCACAACAGAGCTCGGCTCCCCTTTTTTCTTTGAGAATATTTTTCCTGAATCCAGCGGATGAAGAATAAGATGTATGTCCATTCTATCAAGAATCGGCCCTGACAGTTTGGACAGATACCCAATCCTCTGAGATGGAGTGCAGACACATCTGTCACCTTCACCATAATATCCGCAAGGACAAGGGTTGGAGGCCGCCACCAACATGAACGACGCAGGGTATTCGACTTTGTTCTTCAGCCTGGATACAGTCACTTTCCTGTCCTCCAAAGGTCCGCGCAACGCTTCTATCACTGATTTCGGCATCTGGTTGAACTCGTCGAGGAACAGGACCCCGCCATTTGCGAGTGTGATTTCTCCGGGAATAATGTTGTCCCCCGCCCCACCACCTATTATCGCTGGCAAGGAAGCGCTGTAATGCGGCATCCTGAATGGACGTTTCCGAATCAGACCCTGGGTACTTTCAAATTTTCCGGCGACCGAATAGATTTTGCTCGTTGTCACAGACTCCTCATAAGTCATTGGAGGAAGAATACCCGCCATTGCTTTTGCAAGAGAGCTCTTTCCGCTTCCCGGAGGACCCAGCATGATGACATTATGCCCTCCAGCCGCAGCTATCTCCATCCCCCTTTTCGCTCCTTCCTGACCGATGATGTCGGAAAAATCCAACGTGACTCCAGCATTCCGCCCGGGAAGATGCCGGGCGGCATTCTTCCATGCATCAGTGTTACGGATTAGATTCCCGGTACTTCCGGATACATCTTCCAGGATTCTGACTACGTCATTCAACGTCTCTACACCGAATACATCCATGTCCTTGAAATCCCCCGCCTCCAAAGCGGAGGCAACTGGAAGGATACAAGCTTTCAACCCCTTCGCACGGGCCATGTCCGCCGCGGGCAAAGCACCCGCAATGGCACGTACGGTACCGTCCAGACCAAGCTCACCCATCACCAGATATTTGTCCAGATCATGGAATTCACCTTGTCCGGAGGCGGCGATGATGCCAAGTGCGATAGGCAGGTCATAGCCGCTTCCGCTTTTATGAAGGTCAGCGGGGGCCAGATTGATCACGATTTTCTTTCCGGGAATATGATAGCCCATCGCCTGCAGGGCCGTTATGGTCCTCAGCAGACTCTCCTTCACCGCAGTATCCGCCAAGCCGACAAGGTGGATTCCTATGCCAGAAACGATATCTACCTCCACAATTACAGGTACAGCTTCCAAACCTACGCATTTCGAACTGATGACATTGACAAGCATAAATTGTTTTTTGGGCAAAGATTGTCAAAGCAAAAAGCAATTTCGGACAAAAAGAGAAAAATAAGACGTAATTGAACCCTGATTTTATGTAAATGAACCATTATTGCTTTTGTTCTGTATATAATCTTGTTAATTTTGTATTATTGGAAATCATTCAGGGATGATTCAAAAATAAGTTGGTATAGATTCATAAAGATGACCAAGTTGTTTTTAAAGAATGACCGAGATTGACCGAACAAACAATTTATATTGCATTTATGAGAACCTATTCAATGAAGCGCATCGCGCTTATTTCAGCAGCAGCGCTGCTCACTTGCACTGCAGCTTTCGGTGCAAAAAAAGCTCCGAAGATTGACGTCGTCCAGGCTCTCAGCGGGTATTTCACCCCTGTAACTGACGAAGTGGCTACCCCTGATTCCAAGGGATTCATCAGAAGATGGCTTCTTCTTGAGCCTATCAGCAAACCTAACCGCTCCAACACCGTATTCACAGACAGCTACATCAGGGAAGCTTTTGCGAAGGAATACTACGAGGGACAGTTCACAACCCTTCCTACGGATGGCCAGAAGGTTAAGGTCATGGTTGAGGACCAGGCTCCGGTAAACCTCGCCGGCGGAAGGCCTTCATTCAATGCAGCTCCAGCTGAGCCTGTATTCAAAAAGGCTACTCTCACATGGCGCGCTCTTGACAGCAAGCTTTTCAATGTCAAGATTTTCCGTTATGCGACATGCCTTGACCTCACCAGATACGGAGCTATCTTCGAGGCATGGACAGTCATCGAGTGCGAAGAGGATATGGAAGACGTAAGACTTTCTGTCGGCTCGAACTCTGCTTCAATGTGGTGGGTCAACGGCGAAGAGGCTCTTATCCTCTCAGGTGACCGCCGCATGGTCGCTGACGATGCCGTTTCAAAGCGTCTCACCCTCAAGAAGGGCAAGAACTATGTCAGAGGTTCCATCATCAACGGACCAGGCATGAGCGATTTCTGCGTACGCTTCCTCGACGAGGCAGGTAAACCTATCAAGAACATCAAGGTCAGCACAAAATAATCAGAAACGCTTAAAAGAAAATTCATTATGAAATCAAGAATGGCACTTTTGGGCGCAGCAGCCCTTGTTTCCCTTATCGCATCAAGCAATGCAAACGCGCAGGGAGGAAAACCTTTCATCCACGACCCTTCTACCATCGTTGAGTGCGACTGTAAGTACTATACATTCGGAACCGGTGGCGGCGGCCTCATCTCAGAGGACGGCTGGAACTGGTTCAGCGGCGCACAGCGCCCTGGCGGCGGTGCGGCTCCGGACGCTATGAAGATCGGTGACAGATATCTCGTTGCCTACAGCTCAACAGGCGGCGGTCTCGGTGGCGCCCATGCCGGCACAATTCTTACAATGTGGAACAAGACCCTCGACCCTAACTCACCTGATTTCGAATGGACACCAGCAGTAAAGGTAGCCGAATCCCTCGTTGACGAGGATTGTGACGCTATCGATGCCGGTCTTCTTATGGGACCTGACGGCAGACTCTGGTGTACATACGGTACATATTTCGGATTCATCCGCCAAGTGGAGCTTGATCCAAAGACTGGTTATCGCGTGGAAGGCAGCCCAGCCATCGATGTAGCAGTAGACTGCGAGGCGTCCATCATGATCTACCGCAACGGATGGTACTATCTGCTTGGTACACACGGAACATGCTGCGACGGCGCAAACTCTACATACAACATCGTAGTCGGCCGTTCAAGAAACCCTCAGGGACCTTTCGTTGACAACGTCGGCAGAACCATGATCGAAGGTGGCGGCAAGATGGTTGCAAACGCAGAGGACAGACGTTTCGGTGCCGGTCACTTCGGACGTTTCATTGAGGAGGAAGGAGTCGAGAAGGCATCATTCCACTGGGAGGCGGACCTTGACCTCAGCGGCAGAAGCACACTCGCCATCAGACCTATCCTTTGGGTCAACGACTGGCCGGTATGCGGTGACCTCTTCGAGGAAGGTGTTTATGAAATCGAATCTGTCAGAAGAGGTTATGCTCTCGAGCTTGCAGTTGATTTCGTAAGGGCAGCCGGCGGCATGAGAGGTTTCGGCAGAAGCGCCGATGAGACAAACGTAGTTCTCGAAAACCAGAAACTTGACGAGGTTGAGGCAGGCTGGCAAAAGGGCAGCACAGCCATCCGTATCGGCGACTACATGAACCGTCCTCACCAGAAGTGGGCTTTGGAGGTTGTTCCGGATGCAGGCGGCTATCTTGGCGGCCAGTACTACAAGATCATCATCGAGGGAACGAACCGTGCTCTCACAGCGACTGCTGACAAGGACGTTGAGTCCGCAGAATACACAGGAGCGGCTTCTCAACTTTGGAGAATCGACCAGCTCACAGACGGCACTTACAGAATCATGCCTAAGGAGATTCCTGGATGCAGCGAGAAACTTGCTCTCGTATCTGTTGCGGACAGTACTCCTTCACTCGCAAAGTTTGACTTCAACAGCGACAACTGCAAGTGGAACTTCAAGCACTTCAAGGCTATTGCCAAATAAGTTGAACAACAAGATCTTCATATTAGCGGCGGCTCCGAAATTTCGGACCGCCGCTTTTTGTTTATGATTGAAGGAGATTAAGCAGCGGAGCGGCTGTTTCTCCTGGTACTCAACGATAAAGCGATGTCAGGCTGGAGGCCGGACTATTTTGAGGAGAAGCTGATTAGAAGAAGGAACAAGCAGAAGGCAAGAAGGAAATAGGAGAAGAGAAGAAGGTGAGGAGGAAGAGGAAGAAAAGAAGAAGAGAACTAAATAAAATGAAAAGCCTCCCAGAAAATCTGGAAGGCTTGAAGGAGTGGAGATAAGGAAACTCACTCCCCTATTGATTATTAAACCCTTACAGATGGTAGTCGCAGATAAGTGCTATGATATACATATTATTTCTGCATTATTTCAAAGATAGACGATTATTATAAATAATTCGAACCTTATTGAACCTCAATAAATTACACAAAAATCAGTCGCACAGCAATTAGTAGTCTCCAAGGGTTCGAAAAAAATAAACTAATATCTTTCTACGCCCAATGCAGGAACTAAACCAACCTCCTTATATCTATTGAGAATAATACCCTTCAAAGTGTTTTGCTGCTGAATATCTATTGTATCTCCTATTACTGCTATGCAATCATGGATTCCTATCACTGGTAATTTTTCTTTGAACGCGTCGTGCAAAGAACGAGTAAAGATAACTGATTCAAACCGCATAAGCAAATGTGAAAGTTGGATTAATTCTTTTCCGGAATCATCAATAAGTTGAGCATCCTGGCACTGCTTACGATATTCCTTTTTATACTTATTTATGAGCCGCATAACGGAAGGATAACAGGCAGAAAAGGCATCCACCCACTCTTTTCTATTAAGCGTCTTATAGGCTCTCGTTTTTAAGTCGTAATACCCTGTGCTAGTCGTATAAGAATAGAACACATACCTGAACATCAATTTTTTAATTTCATTTCTTGTGTACTGCGGAAACTGCGAATGAATATTGTCCCAGATCACTCCGGTACTTGTATCTTG
>R27__coassemble_926_pt1 | contig 15238 bp, 17 predicted proteins | sample R27__metabat2_high_PE_015 | metagenome-assembled genome bin R27 | reverse complement strand
GTTCCGATGGTGATTCTGTCGCTGAAAAGAGTCAGGTTTCAGGTGATGTCCAGACCATCATTTCACCAGGCTTTTCGTGGCTTTCCGATGCTGAAAACAGTGATTTTGATAACATTTCAGTAGTTAACAAAATTGTTACGGAATTTAACAATTCTGTTAAATACACTGAAAATAAGGTAGATACAATTATGATGTCGGCAAAGACAGGATTTGGCCTCGATTCGCTAAAAAAAGTGCTTTCTGACTGTCAGAAGAGCCGCATCGCAGACTCGGGAACCGCCACACTCGTCACCAATGCCCGACATTACAACGCCCTCTGCTCCGCCTCCCGCGCCCTCACACTCGCCCGTTCCGGCATCGCAGCCGGCACCTCCGGTGACCTCGTCTCACAGGACCTCCGCGAAGCCCTCTACCACCTCGGCACCATCACCGGCACCATCACCACCGACGAAGTCCTGGGCAATATCTTCAGAAAGTTCTGCATAGGGAAATAATCGCTGTGACTTATTGTGTGAAAGATTTGTTTCGAACTAGGCTGGATACTGTCAGCCTTTATATGATATATCTACGGTTCAAATATGGAATCCAGCCCTTGTCAATGTCATCCATGCCGCAGCGTTCCATCTTTTCAAAAAGGGTCTCAAAGGTCAATGGCATGAATGTCCTACGACCTTTCCCGTTAAGCAACGAGCAGTAATCTGCAAGCACTGAACTTGTTTCAGGATTGAAATGTTCGTTGAAAGAAGGATACAGGTGCACGGAAAGGAATTCCTTAACACCTTCCGGATGCCACATCATGCTCAGGCCGAGAATGTGATTTCTCCATAATTGTCGCAAATCATTGCCCCTCTCATGGTCTCCAAAGTTGTCAATGATGAATTCCTCTTCAGGTTTCCCACCATAATCAAAACACCCACTGTCTTTTGTCACACGGTAATAAGTGCTGTTTCTATCGTTGACCTTAAGCAATTCGCCTTTTCCTATACGGTATCCCTGCTCGGTGTACTTCACTTCTATGCCAATGCCGCAACGCTCGCCCTGAGAATTCATATAGTCGATGTAGGTATCGAACGATGTCTGGTCATCCAGATATTTCTCCTTGGGTGATGGGGCATATTCAATGATGATATCCTGAACTGTGGCCACGTCCCGGCCTGTCAGAGCGCGGAAGAGGATAGCAGCCTTAGCCAGATCATGGCGCATGGGGAAGAAAACATTGTACGGGATATGCTCACTACGAAGGACATTCGACAGGATAGCCCCAGTTTTCCCCTTCAGGTCAGTTCTGATCTCATCCCAGTAGGGTGGATAGAAATTGACACCGCGAGAAGCGTCATCAGCAGAAATGACATTCCCATAACATCCGCTCTTTTCCGTGTTCGGAACAGCTGGAACCCTCATTTCCTTTTCACGGAAATCGGATTGCTTCCTTCGGGCTGCAGCTTGCCAGGGAGCATCATACTTATAATCACTAATCGGAATTCTTTGTATAACCTCTTCCATAAAGTCGTCTTCAATCCATTTCAACTGCCATTCCTGATGCTGTTGCCATCTGGGCCGTTTATTATACAACGAAGATAAACATTATTTACGAGTTAAAAGAAAAAGAAGTGGTTCTGTGCGTTCTATTCTATCAAGAAATAGACTGAAACTTATTGCTATTTGAACAGAAAGAATGTCGTCGGAGTCAATCCCTGCTTAGGCTGAGTTCATGACACAATCAAAAGATAAGATCATGAGCAAAATCCTTGCATATTAATCATCCAATAGAAAAGCGAATACAAGAGAAAATTAGTATTATATTTGTGTACAAGAAAGCACACAAAAGCAACCTCACATATGCCAATTCAACGATACTATTTCGCCGATTCTATTGACGGTTTCTTTAGAAAAAAGAATTCCGAGATATTAGCGGAACTCGATCGAGGATCCCGTCAATTTGTAACATTATATGGTTCACAGGGACGTGCATGGGACAAAGAAATTGTCGACTTAAAAGCCTTTCTTGACCGCTATATCGGTCGTGGGTCAATCGTGTTTGAATACACAATTCCCAGATTAGGAAAGCGTATCGATGTTGTATTGATTATTGATGGCATCGTATTTATATTGGAATACAAGGCATTTAAGGATGAGTTCCAGAGCGCAGATGCTATTCAGGTGTTTGACTATGCGCTTGATCTCAAGAACTTCCACAAAGAAAGTGAGCACCGGTATATTGTGCCAATCCTCATCATGACAGATGCAGAAGCGCGGGAAAACACATTGGTGGAGTTCCGTCCGCAAATGTATGCTCCATTATTTTGCAATACACAGACTCTTCCTGAAACCATAGAATATTGCCTTAACAATATTCCTCACATTGACACCAGTTCAGATATTGACTGGCTTCATAGTAGATACGAGCCGACACCAAACATTATTGAGGCCGTTACCTACATGTATAAGACTCACTCTGTTAAGGAAATATCTCGAAAAGGTGCAGAGGAAGATGATTTCAACAGGACCTGTGAATGTGTGAATCGTATAATTGCAGAATCAAAAGAGAAAGGCCAGAAATCAATATGTTTTGTCACTGGTGTGCCCGGAGCTGGGAAGACCCTCGTTGGTATGAACATCGCCACAAAATATTTGGAGGATACCGGCCGCGCAGTTTACCTGTCAGGTAACGGACCGCTTGTCGATGTGCTATGTGAGGCACTTGCACGTGATATGGTTGGCCGAAGCAAAGAGGAGACCCATGCGAAGAAACTAAAAGGAGAGATGGCTAAGACCAAGACAAAAAAAGAAGCCCTGTCTGACGTCCAGGCTGTAATTCAGATGGTCCATAGATACCGTAGTGCATGCCTTGAAAATGTCAAAGAAGTTGACGGAAAGATTGTCGAAGATGTGGAACATCGCAAATCCAAGACGAGCAACTTTGTTCCCGTTGATCACGTTGCAATCTTTGATGAAGCTCAGAGAGCATGGACGAAACGAGGCCTCGCTAAGTTTATGAAGGAAAAGCACGGGTGGGATGATTTTCCATATTCCGAACCGGAGTTTTTGATTTCATGCTTGGACAGGCACGATGATTGGGGCGTTGTGATATGCCTTGTCGGTGGCGGCCAGGAAATTAACCATGATGAGGCTGGAATTGGAGAGTGGATTGAAGCCCTGAATCGTAGTTTCCCTAACTGGCATGTATATATTGGCTCAAATCTATACGACAAGGAGTATATGGCAGGAGAAGCCCTCGCTCAATTGGTGCAGCACCATGAAAATGTTCATCCAATGGATGATTTGCATCTTTCTGTCAGTCGCAGATCCTTCAAGGCAGAGCGATTAGCCGCGTTTGTCAAAGCGTTATTGGACAGAGATGCCGATACGGCAAAGAATGAATTCACTCAATTGAAAGACTACCCTATCTATATAACCAGAGACTTGGATAAGGCCAAGAATAAATTGCGGGAGTTCGCGCATGGCAGTAATGATCGCTATGGGCTTCTTGTGTCTTCAAAAGCAGAGCGTCTGAAACCACTCGCAATTGATGTACGCGTCAAGCCATCTGTCATTGCATACTTCTTGAATGGGCCGGAGGATATCCGTTCTTCTCTGTTTCTTGAGGACGCCGTATCTGAATTTGACGTGCAAGGCCTTGAACTTGATTGGTCATGCCTCATTTGGGTTGCTGATTTCCGCTATACGAATGACGGCTGGGAGCATAAGAAATTAAGCAGCAAAACCGTTGATGGCCAATCAGTGATGTACTGGCAGAACATCAACGACCTTAATCTGCGGGCCTACCAGTTAAATGCATACAGAGTGTTACTCACCCGCGCTCGCCAGGGAATGATCATTTGTGTGCCTAGGGGCGACATTGGTGTTCCACCAAGCGATTCGACGCGTCTGCCCGGGTATTACGATTGCACTTATAACTACATGCTGTCGCTGGGACTTGAAGAATTATAGCATATGTCCATCACCCTCATCTACATCCATGGCCAGTACGGCTCGCCTGAGGAGGCGGAGCACTACAGGCCGCTGCTGCCGGGCTGTGAGGTGATCGGCTTCGATTACCGGGCGCAGTCGCCGTGGGAGGCGGAGCGTGAGTTCGCGGAGTATTTCGACTCTCTGGCGGAGCGCGGGTGCAGGAACATCGGCATCATTGCCAACAGCATCGGGGCGTTCTACGCTATGTGCGCGCTGGCGGACAGGAACATTGCGGCAGCGTACTTCATCTCCCCCATCGTCGATCTGGAGCGCATCGAGGGCGTGACTCTGGACGAGGAGCATCTGCGCTACGTGCGGCAGCACCCCATCGACTGGCGCGTGCCGACGCACATCCTCTACGGGGAGAATGACAATCTCACCTCACTGGCGACAATTTCCGATTTCGCACGCCGCATCGGCGCCTCGCTCGAGGTGATGCCCGGCGGCGAGCACTGGTTCCACACGCCGGAGCAGATGGCGTTCCTGGACGGGTGGTTGTTACAGTATATGCAATAACCACAACCATCGACCTGTGCAGATTATGCAGAGGTTCAGAAACTTTCGTATATTTGTAGAAATCTCAGGTTTTCCGTCCTCGATCAAACGGAGCAACATAACCATTTCGTTATGCGGAAAGAACGTCCCTCCACTGCGGAGCGGGTGTTCGAGCCTGAGATATCGCGTTGCTCCCACCCTCTCTCGCTACATATAGATTCCGTGCCGGCGCAGGTAGTCTTCCTGGCGCTCGAACGGCCGTTGCAGCCTGATGCGCTCCCGCAATATTCCGTTGTCGCGGGCGTAGAATTCTATTGCATCCTTCAAAGTCCATCCGGCAGAGGCCCTTAGGGCTCCTGCGCTCTCACTGTACACCGTGAATGCGATGTGCAGCCTGTCCGGGTTGTCCAGGTCGGTCGCCGGGACAGTTATGACTTTCAATCTTTCCATCAATGCAAAATTAAGAATTCCTATGAACGAAAATACATTCAGCGAGCAGAATGCTCCATCCAGAGGCGAAATAGTCCTCTACCAGACTGCCGACGGCAGGACTTCAATCGATGTCAAACTTGAGAATGAGACGGTGTGGCTCAGCAAAGAGCAGATGGCAATGCTCTTCGAGCGTGACAGGACAGTTATTTCCAGACACATCAAGAACATTTTTGAAGAAGGAGAACTCGACGAGAAAGTGGTATGTGCAAAATTTGCACACACCACTCCACATGGCGCGATAAAAGGGAAAACGCAGACGAATACGCTCGAATTATACAACCTTGACGTCATCATCTCGGTCGGCTATCGTGTCAAATCACAGCGCGGCACCCAGTTCCGCATCTGGGCCAACTCCGTCCTCAAGGATTACCTTATAAAAGGCTATGCGGTCAGGAATGACCTCGCACAGCAGAAGTATGACGACCTCAAGCAACTTGTTGATGTCATGGGGCGTGCCATGAACTACCTCGAAGCACCAGACTCCCCTGCCGGAGTGCAGATCAAATCAATTTTCGATGTTGTCAAGGATTACACTTATGCCCTGGACACACTCGACAGCTACGACTACCAGACCCTCTCAATCCGCTCTACAAGCAAGGAATGCTTCCATGCGACGTACGAGAATGCAATGGAGGTAATCAATGATCTCAAGGCCAAATTCGGCGAGAGCTCGCTGTTTGGCAACGAAAAGGATCAGTCTTTCCACAGTTCCATCGGTCAGATCTATCAGACCTGGGACGGTATCGACCTCTACCCATCAGTTGAAGAGAAAGCCGCCATGCTGCTCTATCTGGTCGTGAAGAACCATTCATTCTCCGACGGTAACAAGCGCATCGCAGCGACGCTCTTCCTTTGGTTTATGGAGAACAACCGCATCCTGTACTCGTTAGATGGTCATAAACGCATCGCGGACAACGCATTGGTCGCTCTGACCTTGATGATTGCTGAAAGCAAGACGGAGGAAATGGACATGATGGTCAAGGTGGTCGTCAACTTAATCAATGGGGATAACAAGTAATGAAAAAAGAATATTTCATCGGAGACAAGCGTAAATATGGAGTTACGCTTATGGAGACAATTAAACTTGAAGAAAAATTGCCGCATAGGGAAATATACAAGGTGAAGTGGATATCTCTCACGAATTATGACGGCATCAACAAACAGGTATTCCCAATGGTAAGGACCGAAGGTGAGTTCTGCGATTTCACCCCAATCTCAAAGGCCGAATATGAAAGCATCCTTACAACAATCAAAGCTGTTTGTGAAGAGCTCAAGCCTCTTCTAAAGGTCAAACGGCAGATTGATCAAATAATCCGCACAACTGAGAGCACGGTTTGGAATGGCTTGGATAAATAACCAATAGTTAAATAATTACAAATCAGATTATAAGGATATGAAAAATGTAAATCTTGACATATTTGAGATGGGGTATTTACTAGACGCCTGTCTTAGGGGTTCTCATCTTCGCTCTGGAACCGTTCGAAGATTTGTTGATGAGTGGTACGACCTTTTCACAGAGGATGAGCGAATGAGGCTGTTTGAGTGGACTATTCGACTGACATACGATTACAGGTGGACTAGCAAAGAGAAAGACTATCAGCCCCACTTTGAGGCAAGGAGTAACTGCTGTGGTTCTGACGTAGAATTCGTTCATCGGTATCATCCTGGCAATCAATATTTAGTCACCACCAGGTATGAAGGAAAAGTAGAACAACACCATTGTTTCATGATGGAAGGCCATTATCATTTGTCTTCAACCAGAATGATTGCAGATGAGTATATCATCTCAGTTAATCATATCCCTTGTCCGGAATGGGTAAATTACAAACAGGATGGTGTCGACTATGACAGAAATATCATCGCAAGGCCTGATATCAATGCGAAATAATCCTATGATCAAATATGTTGAACTATAATAATTTCCAGGCGAGACATTCGACCGGGAAGTCTGCAATTCTTGCAAAGTTTTGGTGGAACGGAAAATCCGCATTACCTTTGCGACGCGAAACAAAAAAGCATTATGAAACAGACACCATTATATAATCTTCAGTCCGCAGGAACCGGCATAGTATGCTGGATGCCTCAGCCGATGGTGTCTTCTGATGCATTGACAGAACGCACTCATCGAATTACGGAAGACCTCGACTAATCTTCCATTCGCCCGGTGACGGGCACTCCCCTTTCAATTTTCAATAACCTGGCAGTGCGGGATATTTCCGGCACGCCGCAACGATGAATCATTCTGCCATGCTACAGATATTTGATGCCCGTTCGCGGGCCTCGGTTGCCAACATAAAGGCCCTTCTCAATGACCTCCGTTCAAGAGGTTATTCCAACGATGCCATACTCCAGGCGGTCGGTCTCTCCAAGGGACCGGTACGGATGGTCCTATGCCCTACCGGACTATCCAGCCCTGATGATGAATCAATCAGGGTGAGACTCAACCCTATTGAACGGACGCTGTACGCCCTCTTTGTCTCGCATCCGGAAGGAATCGATGCCAAGAATCTGTGGAGTCATTACGATGAGCTTCTCTCCATATACAGGTCGCAGAGTGTCGAGGACCCGTCAAGGCTCGAAGATGCTGTCGATGCCTTGTGCGAGGTCTCCAGGGCGGCATTTCACACCAACATCTCCCGTATCAAGAGAAAGGTCGTGGATGCCCTCGGCCTAGACGCCGCCAAGGATTACATAATCTACCGGCACAAGGATGGGCTGTACAGGATAGATAACAACTTTTAATCACGACAATAATGAAAAGGAATATACCAGAGTTCAAGTACATAGATGCATGGCAGATACTCTGCCGGAAAGGGCTTAACGGGACCATTGTGGATGACAAGAGTCTGGAGATAATGCTCCGGATAGAGAAGTCAATGTCAAGGCTGGAGGTCATGGGTGACGATGAAAGGCGGTTCTTCTGGATTCGTGCCAAGAAGGGAGACAAGACTTATGAGTGGCTGCAGGTTTTGACTGCCCACTACAAGGATTTCCATTATCTGATGCTCAGTGACGGAAAATACAAGACCGCAATCTTGAAGAACAAGGACGGTGTCGAATATGGCTCGGGAAAGAATTACAGATATGATTATGCGGAAATTCTTCTCTCCCTAGAGGCACATGTCAATGCGGTAATCGACTGGATATGCGAAGATGCGGACGGGTACAACAAGTATGTCAACCATTATCTCCCATATGACAAGCGGGATGGCATCATATCGATGAAAACCTTGATATCAATTGACGATAGATACGAGGACAAGGACGAGTCGGAGAATATCCGGGCAATGGAACTTGTCAAGGCATCTGTCCCTACCGAATATGAGAGGAAGACACTCCGCAATTATATTAGTGTTTGGTCAGCCGCATACCGGATTCTTGTAAAGTCACGTGCCGAATATGATGATGACAAGTACATACAGGAAGAGCTGAAGGATTGCGAAGTTATAGATGACGTCGAGCTCTTCAAGAGATATGACTCAAAGGGACGTGAGATTGACGGTCTTGACCTTGATTCTGAAAGCGACTATGAGCAGTGGTACGGGGGCAACAGCGCATATCACTGCATGGACGTAGCATACGCGCGCATTCATCTCGGATTCAACGGCAAGTTTGAGGATTACAAGGAAGTCAGCGCCCCCTACCACTTCTCGATAGGGTTCAGCGTCGGAGGATATTGGGATGAGGTTATGGATATAGCCATAGGCCTTTACAATCAGGGGATCGTCCTCGAAGTACACGATGCCGATGACATACTTGAATTCCTGAGGAAGGACTATCTGGTCGGATTCCGTCCATGGCCGGATAAGTATATGAACCGTGACGGCGTCAAGGTTCAGAAGTGGCTTCCTCACATTGGCAATGTGTCAAAGGATGTATATTGGAAAATCATAAGGGCTACCTCCTGGCACAAGGAACCTGAGGTCAGGCCGGTATCACATGAAATAGAAAAGTAAATAATTAGCAGACAACAAGATGAAAACATTTTGCAATAATCCAATATCAACAGCCTCTATCAGGCGGTTGGAGAGCATTTATGGCTGGGACTCAATTCTTCTCGACAAGCAAAGCTGCGATATACTGCTCAGGATTGAACGGCAGATGAATCAGCTGGAGTGTATGGGGACCGATGACATGAGAAAGCTCTGGATTGAAACAGGTTCCAAGGATAAGGTGATTTGGTTCGAGGTATTGACCCGGAATTACAACGGAGTCCATTCGCTGTTCCTATCTTCGCAAGAAGTTGGGCAAATTGCTTTTGAAACAGGATTGCACCAGTGCGATCAGGGCAAAATAGTGCAGCGTCACAGCGCAAAAGCATTCCTCAGCCATCTTGAGAAATACCTGAATGAGGTGATCGACCGAATCGAAGATAATGCCGAGGCCTATAATGATTATGTCGAGAAGAATCTTTCTCACTACGAGCGGGAAGGATGTATTTCCGCCAAGGAGTATTACTCGATAATGCCGGAGGATGAAAGGATGAAAGCAAAAGCTGCACTTTGGGAAAAACTCGATCTCATATCCAATGCTGAGACGGCAAATAGTTGGAACGATATGACCCTGGAGAAATATATCCACGCGTGGAGGGTAGCATACGAAGGGTATCATAGTACAAAGTTTGATTCCAAGAGCGATTTGGAGGTTTTCTTTCGCAGCTCTAAAGGAAATGAGGTAAATACAAACGACCTTTCCAGTCAGGACGCTTTCAAGAAGTGGTGCAAGGACTGCAGCCCATATCATTGTTACGACATCCTATATGCGAGGGTAAGCCTGTATCCCGTAATGGAGGACATCGGCAAATGGCACTTTTCACTGCAGGGAGCATATGGGTGGAACCTCTCAGAGATGATAAATGCAGCTTTGGCATTGGCAAATGAAGGAATACCTTTCATTTTTGACTGCGATACGTACAGGCGGTACTTGAACAATGACTATATGATAGACATCTCAAACGAAGTTTGCCATTACTCTCTCTGCGAACCCGTCATGAGGCTTCCCTACTCTGGAGAGAAAGTCTCACAGGAACAGATAAACAGTTTGATCAAGGCAATACGATGGAACCCAGTAGAAAAAGTAAGAATTAATTCAAACGCATAGCACAATGATTGTATTGAAATTCATACTCCTGGCATTTGCCATATTCTTTTCCATCTTGATTGGGGTTCAGACAATCCTGATCATTGTGGCTGTATTGGCATCATTAAAACAAAAGACAAAACTGAAAGTCACCGGCCCCAATCTGGTAAGCGTTATGCTATGTGCCCTTGCATGGGCTGCATGCTTGATATTTTTCTAATAATAAAGAACTTACGATATGAAATTTACAGCAATAAGTGACCTGCACGGCTACCTGCCGAAGGATCTTCCCGGTGGAGACGTGCTTTGCATATGCGGCGACATCTTGCCGCTTGACTACCAGAATGATTTCACTCAGAGTGTGGCGTGGTTCTGCCTGGACTTCGCCCCCTGGGCCGACTCGCAGCCTTACAGGAAGGTGGTATTCATCGGTGGGAACCACGACTTCTTCCTACAGGAACTTGGCGAGAAGAACAGCCCTACTGCCGTGATGAAGCACTTGCTCCCCGGGCCACACAAGGGACAGAGCAAGCTTGTGTACTTGTGTGACAATTCCGTTGAGATTGACGGAATTCGCATATACGGCACTCCGTGGATTGCCGATCTGGCAAGGTGGGCATTCTACAAGGCTGAGGATGAGCTGGCAGAAATCTATGACAGGATTCCGCAGAGATGCGATATCCTTCTCACCCACATGCCTCCCCTCGCCTGCGATGCCGGACGCGTGCTGCAGCACGGAAATTTCAACACACTGGCGGACTATGGCTCCCTAGAGCTTGCAGAGGCCATCAGCGCAAGGGACATCAATTACGCGCTTTGTGGACATGTCCACACAGGCAACCATTTCCCGGAGCCTTTCGGCTGTGTCAGGAATGTGGTGAATGTCTCGCTCAAGGACGAGAACTACAAGATCGCGTTCAAACCATTCACATTTAGTATTGATTAAGACAATGAACAGGATACTATTTACGGCGGACACGCATTTCGGTCACGCCAACATATTAAAACATATGCCCGATCGTCCCTATGCTGCTGATGGGATGATAAAGGAGCATGACGAATGGCTGCTTGACCTATGGAGAAGCAGCGTTGACAAGAGGGATGATGTCTACATTCTCGGAGACCTGACGTTTTTGAAAGCTGAATACGCCCGTCATCTGGTTGAAAAGTTGCCCGGAAGGAAGCATCTGGTGACAGGGAATCATGATGGAAGCATCCGTGCTTATCACAATTACTTCACATCGGTGCACCAGATACTCGATATAGCTGTCAAGCAAACCAGATGTCCTTTCCTGGAGCAGACATTGAGGCTCACGATGTGCCACTATCCTATGGTCACATGGAATCACAAACCATATGGCAGCATAATGCTTCATGGCCATTGCCATGGGAAGTTGGACGAACACAACAGACTGTCGCCTGACCTGAGGTTTGATATCGGAATAGACGGAACCCTTTCCCGCAAGATAGGTACAGAGAACGGGACCGATTTCGCACTGGTCGATATCGAACACCTGTACAGGGCGGTTATTGAAAAGGTCGGATCCGCGGACTTTGCGGCATACGCCAATGCATCATACAAATCAGAGGAAAGATAATGAAACTGACAATCATACCCGATGTCCACGGACGCCCCTTCTGGAGAGATGCCGTGAAGGATGTCGCAGACACGCCGGCCGTCTTCCTGGGTGACTACCTGGATCCATATCCGCAGGACATGGTCACATGGGAGGATGCCCTTCAGGGGCTGCACGACATCATTGAATTGAAAAAGAGAAATCCCGAGCAGGTGGCTCTGCTTCTGGGTAATCACGATGTGCATTATTTCGAGAGCTATCCTTTCTTTTCGCGCGGCGGAAGGATGAGCCACGAGCGCTTTGATGAAATAAGGGGAATCTTCATGGAGAATCTTGACCTGTTCGATTTGGCCAAGTGCATCTGTTGCGACAAAGGGCTCCCCTACCTCTTCACACACGCTGGGGTCAGGACCCGCTGGATTGAGGCCAATGTGAGATATATCGAGCGCAACCACCCTAATCTGTACTGGTATGCCCGCAAGTGCGAGAAGCTGTGCCGGACTCCGGAGGGACTTGCGGATTTCCTGAATTCTGCAATACACGATACCGATGAGCAGATTTTTGACATGACGGTATGGTCGCTCGGCGATGTTTCAAGTTCAAGGGGTGGACGCGGGCAAGGAAGCTGCGTCTGGGCCGACATCCGTGATTTCTCAGGATGGAATGCTGACACGGCATTGGAAGGATGCTGGCAGATATGCGGCCATACGAGGCAAGATACCCTCGAGCTATTCAGGGAGTCAAGGAAAGAGATGTATCCGGTGACCTGTGTCGATTTCGGGCGGGCAATGCTGCTTGACACTGACACCGGTTCGCTTCAGGCCAAAATGGAAAGGAAGGAGTCGTTCCAGTTCAGTGACATCTCCTGCTTGTCGCTATTCAACATCTTCGATCTGAATATATGGAATCTGTCCGACCACGCTCGTGAACAGGCGGAATCAATCATTGCAGATGCTCTGTCGAAAAGTTTGGTTCTTCGCTATGAGGACCGAGATGCCTTTTACTTCCCTGTTGCCACATCTCCATCCGATGACAAGATCTGCAAGTGGGCCGTCGATGACTATGAGTCCTATCTTCGAGGTGAGCACAGGTATCTGTGATCAATCATTGAAGGTGCCGAAAAAGCTCATCAATTCAACAGTCTCAACACTCTGATCTCATGATTTCAACGAATATCTGGCGGCAGAAATTTTGGCAATCTGCCGCCGTTTTTGTACCTTCGCAATTGGTACTGATTTGTGGCGCAAGAGGCTGGGAATGCTGATAATCAGCTAAATACTAATACTGAGCGGCAATGTCTCGAGGGCGCAAAAATAGCGCGGTACAAGCGATTTTGCATCTCATTGATACTCAAGTGATTGAAAATAAGTACATTTGATATTTCCTTGCGGGGAATTGCCATGTACCGATTAAAACGCTAACGCATTGATTCTCAGTATAGCTATCGGAGTGCATCGGGAAGTAAACCTCTCGCATAGGTGTTGTGCTGGATGAATGGTTCGCGGGTCCCAATAGACTGCTTTGTCCCTTGGGCGTTTTGTTTAAAGAACCTGAACCAGTTCCACTTCGAAAATCAGCGTTGAATAACCGGGGATAGAGGCATAGTCGTACGGGCCGTATGCTAGGTAATAAGGTATTACGAAACGGTATTTCGCACCCTCTGTCATAAGCTGGAGGCCCTCCGTCCATCCCTTGATCACTCCGTTCAAAGGGAAGGCAATCGCATCTTTGCCGCTTGAATCGAACATCTTGCCGTTGATGAAAGTCCCTGTATATCGACAGAGGACCTGGCTGTTCACATTGGGCCTCCTGCCTCCTTCCTTACCTTCCTGAAGGACTTCATACTGAAGCCCGGATTTTGTTGTGACAACACCTTGGCGCTTAGCATTTGCTGCGAGATACTCCTCGCCTTCTCTCAAAGCATCTTCATGGCTGTCTTTGGTACATGACGAGAGGAAGAACAAGCCACCAACAATGGCCGCAATAAGTACAATGTATCTGAACATGATCATATCTGTTTTCATCATAAGTTCGTTGAAAATATATGTTGTCAAGCCCTATTGATGTAAAATTACTCGTATTTTATCGTTTTCCAAAATCTTTCAATCCAAATGGTGTCTGCTGCACGTTTATCCAAACAATATTTATCCCTGTTTTCTGACATAATGAGGTTCATGTTGTTAGAAGACAACTCCATCTATCTTCTGCCAGAGAAAGTGTAAAATAAAGCCGGAACGTGGAGTACAAGGACGACGTACGTAAGGCTATAGTCCGTTTGAAAGCTATATTCATATAAAATGGTGGAAATAAATTTTCTAAAAATACTGAATTGTTATGAAAGGTAATCATATATTCAGTCTGATACTTTCAAAATCCAACAACACGGTTGTAATGGAAAAAAAGCAAGGGTTCCCGGAGCCCTTGTCTGTTTTGTTTGATTACCTGTCAGTAATCTTCGTGCGGAACCATAGCTGATCGCTGTAGTATGTTTCCCACTGCTAGATCCACTGCTCCATCCATAAGAATCAGTGGCGCATGAGTCCGGCAATTTCCATAGTCTTTTCGCCGATATTGAAATCCTTCGAAGCATACATGGCTGTCTTAGCGTTGATGTGGTAATTGTTGTACTCCTGATGAGGGTCGTTTCCGGAGGTATGGATGCGAAAGAGCAGGTTGACACTTTGAATGTCATTTAAGACGATAAATCGTCAATCCATAACATGTCATAACGACAAAGGTGATGAACGTGGTTCGGAAAAGACGTCTGCAAGTCCTGCAAGCATCGTAATTCGTCCGGCAAAGTCGGACATTTTGTGTCTTCGCAGAAATCCCGGGATTTCCGTCGCAGGCGGTCTTCCCACCGCACGAACGGCCGTTGCAGCCCGATGCGATCCCGCAATTCTCCATAGTCACGGGCGTAGAATTCTATATCATCCTTCAAGGTCCATCCGGCAGATTCCCTTAGGGCTCCCAATTTGCTAATATCCCACCTAATCGTTACCTTCGTGACAAATACTGAATTGTAGAGAATTATTATGACGACTGCCAAACTTATCGACATGAGCGACTGGTGCGAATTCGGAGGCGGAGCTGCCGGAAGTTCGTTTTACCATAAGAGTGACGACAATCTTGTCTTGAAACTATATTGGGAACAATGGCCCGAAGAGCGCGCGCGCAGCGAATTCGAACGATCCCGCAAGGTATTCGAGATGGGCGTAAACTGCCCTGAAACATATGAGTATGTGACCGATGGCAAGTGTTTCGGCATGATCAGCCAACGCATCAAGGAAAAGAAATCCTTCTTCCGTATCCTATCCGAGGAACCTGGACGAGTGGATGAAATGGCCCGCCGTTTCGCAAGCGAGGCTTTGAAGCTGCACAGCACCCCGTGTGACACCACAAAATTCCATCCCATCAAAGAAAGATACGAAATAGCATTCGCACGCATGAGCGAAGAAGTGCCGGAACAAATCAAAGACGATCTTCTGAAACTTCTCCGCAGTTTCCCGGATGGGACAACATGCCTTCACGGTGACATGCAGGGTGGAAATATCATCACCGACGGCAAAAAGGATTATTGGATCGACCTTGGCGATTTCGCCTACGGCAGCCCGACCATTGAG
>R27__coassemble_897_pt1 | contig 15603 bp, 14 predicted proteins | sample R27__metabat2_high_PE_015 | metagenome-assembled genome bin R27 | reverse complement strand
GTTGTTGAAATCGCCTGTCAGATATATCCTCGTGGCATTAGGGGCCCATTCTCGTAACACCCATCCTCCATGAGAAGTGTGATGAAGTCCGTAATACAGGTGATTGTTGACGCGGTCCGACAAGGATCGGCCACCCGCTATAGAGTCAAGTTCCTTGAGAATATGCTCATGCCGGGCATCGACCGCATCCTTGAACGGCATGAGATACGGATCAGTATCGTATATCATTCTTTTCTTCATATCACTGTTCCACAAGAAAACACACTTTTCAAATTTAGTAATAATAACGAAAAAAGACGCGAAAACCCGCGTCTTATTTTAATCGTTTTAATTCACTTCTGTCTACAGTAAATCTGCACAGGACATCCGGTCAAATCGAAATGCTCTCTCAATTGGTTCTCCAAAAAACGTTTGTAAGGATCCTTGATATATTGAGGAAGATTGCAGAAAAACGCGAATGATGGGAACTTGGTAGGCAATTGTGTGATATACTTGACTTTAATATACTTTCCCTTCCATGCCGGCGGAGGTGTTTCCTCCACTATAGGCAGCAGGACTTCATTGAGCCGGGCGGTAGGAATCTTCCTGTTGTAATTCTCCGATACCTTGGCCGCGGCGTCAAGGACATCCATCACTCTCTGCATCCTGATTACTGAGGTGAAAACAATAGGGACATCATCGAATGGCGCAAGCCTTGCTTTCAGAGAATCCGTATAGTTGCGGAGAGTGTTCTGGTCCTTGATGAAAAGATCCCATTTGTTCACCACTATGACGCATCCCTTACGGTTCATCTGAATGATATTGAAGATGTTCATGTCCTGTGCTTCCATTCCGGACGTGGCGTCTATCATGAGGATGCAGACATCCGACTTCTCTATGGCCCTCATTGAACGGAGGACGGAATAGAACTCAAGGTCTTCATGGACCTTGGACTTCTTCCTGATGCCGGCCGTATCAACGATCATGAACTCGTGGCCGTATTTGTTGTAATGAGTTTCAATGGAATCTCTTGTGGTGCCTGCGACAGGTGTCACGATATTTCTCTCCTCCCCTAAAAGGGCGTTGGTAAGAGAGGATTTCCCGACATTCGGCTTTCCTACGATAGTGATTCGTGGAAGGTCGGCATACGGGTCGGCATCGGCTGTATCTTCCTCCGGCAGTACTTTCACGATTTCATCAAGCAGGTCACCTGTTCCGGAGCCGTTTGCGGCGGAAATGCTCCAGACCTCACCCAAGCCAAGGCTGTAGAACTGATAGGCATCGTACATTTTTTCGCCGGAGTCCACCTTGTTCACACAAAGGACCACAGGCTTCCTGGACCGCCTCAACACATCGGCAATCTCGGAATCATAATCAGTGATCCCCGTCCCCGCCTCCACCATGAACAGCACGGCATCCGCCTCATCGATAGCTATTTCCACCTGGCGGCGTATCGCCTTCTCGAACACGTCATCGGAGTTGGAGGTGTAGCCTCCTGTATCCACTACAGAAAATTCATGGCCGCACCACTCGCATTTTCCATAATGCCTGTCCCTTGTGACTCCGGATATATCATCCACAATGGCCTTCCTCATACCTACGAGACGGTTGAAGAGGGTTGATTTTCCCACATTCGGTCTCCCGACTATTGCTACTAAACTCATAATTGTTCTTCTTTATAAAGCGAACAGCCCTTGCAGGCCTCCGTCATTTCGCCGTCACAGTGTCCATGACGCGGTTTGTCCTTGCGTCCGTGCAGCATCTGTTCTTCCTCATGCATGCAGCGTATGCCGCGCTTGCGCATCTCCTTGTTCTGGCTGACTTCATATTCCGGGAATTTGCCGTCCTTGCGGAAAATGATATTGAAACTCATTCCGAACACACCCAGCCCGATGAGGACCAAAGACAGGAGAAACACTTTCATTTGTCCGTCCTAAAAAATGAATTCGGTGCTGATCGGTTCGTAGTTGTAAACCTTGTCGATGATCCTCGCGAATGTCTTGGTCATCGAAAGGACCTTGATCTTTCCGGTGTCAACATCCGGATCAGTTGTAAGCGGTATGGAATCCGTCACGAAAACCTCCTTGAGTTTCGAGCCGTTGATGTTGTCATAAGCCGGGCCGGAAAGGATTCCGTGGGTAGCGCAGGCACGCACGCTGGCGGCACCCATCTCCATCAGGACATCGGCCGCCTTGGTCAATGTGCCCGCCGTGTCGATCATGTCGTCGACAATGATGATGTTCCTGCCTTCCACTTCACCGATAGCAGTGATGTTCGACACCACATTGGCCTTTGCACGTGTCTTGTGGCAGATGATCACAGGACAACCGAGATCCTTTGCGTAAGCGTTGGCCCTCTTCGCACCTCCCATGTCAGGCGCTGCGATGGAAAGATTCTCGATATTGAGGGACTTGATATAAGGAATGAAAACCTTGCTGGCATAAATGTGGTCCACAGGGAAGTCAAAGAAGCCCTGGATCTGGTCAGCGTGGAGGTCACAGGTCATCACACGGTCAGCGCCGGCAGCTCTGAGAAGATTGGCGGCAAGTTTGGCTCCGATGGACACTCTCGGACGGTCCTTGCGGTCCTGACGGGCCCACCCGAAGTAAGGCATCACGGCAATCACCTTGTCTGCCGATGCTCTCTTGGCAGCATCAATCGTGAGAAGCAGTTCCATAAGGTTCTCTGCAGGAGGACATGTTGACTGGATGACGAAAACGGTGGCGCCTCTGACGCTTTCAAGGAAAATAGGCTGGAACTCTCCGTCGCTGAAAGGAGTGACGTCCAGGTTTCCAAGATGGATCTCCGGTTCTTCGGGTGACTTGATGGCATTGAGTTCATCAATCACCTTGCTTGCGAAGTTTTTGGATGCTCTGCAAGCAAAGACTTCCATTCTGTGTACGTTGTTCATATTATAATAAAGTTTCTATATAATCAAGTATCTCGTCCCTGCCCTTACCGGTCTGCGAGGAACTGGCGAACATAGGAGGCAGTTCCTCCCATTGTTTGAGAAGGATTTCACGATCACGGTCAATCTGTGCCGCAAGGGCGTTAGGACCAAGTTTGTCGCCTTTTGTAAAGATAATGCCGAAGGGAATCCTGTTCTGTCCCAGATTCGTTATGAAATCAAGGTCGTTGGCGGGAATGTCGAAACGTGAATCCACCAGAACGAACAGCATGACCAATTCTTCGGAATTCAAAATATAATCGTTGATGACATTTTTCAGTTCATCCCTGCCTTTCTGGGACATCTGCGCGTAACCGTAACCGGGAAGGTCCACCAGATACCAACGGTCATTTATGAGGAAATGATTGACCACTTTGGTCTTTCCCGGGGTGGAGGAAGTCATCGCAAGCTGCTTGCGGCCGGTAAGCATATTGATAAGGGAGGACTTGCCGACGTTTGAGCGGCCGATAAATGCAAACTCAGGCAGTTTCTGCTTGGGTTTCTGCGATACTCTTGTGCTGCTGCCGGAAAAACGGGCGTCAGTGATCTTCATACCATCCTCTAATAACGCACAAAGATAACAATTTTTGCGAACCATTTCAAAACTGGTTCCAAGAAAAATCAGGAGAACTGCTTCGGATACCGGATAGTGAAACAAGCTCCGTCAAGCGTGAAAGATTTTGAGTATGAAATAGTGGCATTGCACTTTTCAAGAATGCTCCTGCAGATGGCAAGCCCCAGGCCTGTTCCGCCATTCTTGGTGGTGAAATTCGGGGTGAACAGCTTAGACTGGTTCTCCGGCGACACCCCGGGTCCGTTGTCTTCAAACACGATGTCATAATAGCCTTCGGATGAAGAATTCCTAAGGGAGACAACGACCTTCCCCTCCCCCGGGACTTCCCCTGCCGCCAAAGACTCCTGCCTGTGGATGTCAATTGCCTGGACAGCGTTCGCGATGAGATTCACGAAAACGCGCGTAAGCTGAGGTTTCGGCCCCATGACCGCCGCCCCTTCCATTCCATAATAGATGAATTCGATTCCGTCATGGTTGTCGAACATTGACATTTCCTCCTGAATGAGTTCGTCAAGCCGGATTTCTGAAGGTTCCTCGGTATAAAGCTTTGCGAAAGTGGAGAATTCGTTTGCAGTGTCCGTAAGTATGTCGATGTGGTCGAGAACTACCCTTGAGACATCATCGAATTTATCCTCCCACCCTGGGGCGTTGCGCTGCTTGAGCCTTATCAGCCTCTGCATCTGGAGTTTCATCGGAGTCAAAGGATTCTTTATCTCATGGGCGACCTGTCTGGCCATGGAACTCCACGCTTTGTCACGTTCTGCCTGCGCCAGCTGCTTGGTACTTTCGGACAGGTCATTCACCATCATGTTGTATGCCTGCACCAGAGTGGAAATCTCATCTTCCCTGTCATAATCGATATATTCAAGGTTGTCAATATCGGTACGGTTCATTCTCCGTCCTATTTCAACGATTGGCTTGAACATCTTGTCCACGATGGTGCCGGACATGAAGCTCGCCAGCAGGAGAAGGATTATGAAGACCGTGAAAATGGTTCCGGTATGCATGACGGCTTCCATCTCGAAGTCATAGGCCTCATCCACGTATGGGGTACATAGAATCGCGACCATCTTCCCCCTGTTGTTGAAAAGCGGTGCGTACAGAGCGGAATAATTCTTCTGACCGAGTTTCTCTTTGTTGACAAAGAAACGCCTGTGCTTGTAGACTATGTTCTCGTAAGCGACGTCATTCATCCTGTCGCTTATCAGCATGCGGTCAAACACTTCTCTTGCAGTCGACCTGAAGGCCTTTCCCTGCGGTGAATAAAGGGTTATGTCGGCCTTGGACATGCTTCCTGCATTTTCCATCAGGTTGGACAAATCCTGCGGATTCACCTGCCGATAGTCATCAATGTACCTGAACGCATCAGAGAGAAGTCCTTGGAGGGAGTTCACCCTGTCGGACATCATCGCCTTTTTGTTGGCGTCGTTCCTCTCATATACGAAGAAAACGCTCACCGTCGCCATAGTGATCAAGGTCACAATAAGCGAGATCATCAGGACAGAATTTATCCGGTTTTTATAATATGTCTTCTCGAATATCCTCTTCCTTCTGCGGGTCAGGGCAGGGATGGAGAACAGCAGGAAAGCGAAGAGTCCGAGGAATACGGCACCTATGACATAGCTGAAGCTGCTCTCCTTTTTTCTTGACACCAGAACAGTCTCACCATCGGAAATGACATTGACGAAATGGACGTATCCGTCAGAAACCAAGTTGAAACTTCCTTTCTGAAGATTCCTCTCCACGTCAGAAGCCATGACTGTCGGATATGCGAAATTCCCTTTATATCCTGCAAGTTGCGTGTCCTTGTACTTGGCGTAAGAATATGATGACGGAAGTGCGACCTGCCCGGGAGCGGTGATGCCCAGAAGAGACGAATAACCTCCATACTCACGGCCGGACTTAGGTTCAACCTGCAGCAGGACATACGAAACGCCAAAGCGGGGATTGAAAAAAGTGAAGAGCCCGGAATACCGAGGGTACCCGGTCAGCGTGGTGGAGTACAGGAAGCGGGAGTTGTCATGAATCTTCGAGCCGGTCCGTACGGATTCGCTGACCAGGCTGCGGAGCGCCGGATCATCCGTATTCTGGTCCATGGCGGCGACAAGTACGTCATAATCCCGGGAAATGCTGTACATGTAATTGTCGATGATTCTGTTCAGAATCGTCGTACTGGCATTCGGAAGCGCCGACAGCGTAGCGATCAGAATGTCATTGGCAATCTGCCCCTCGACACGGCGCAGCTGGAGTTCCAAGGAAATGTCCCTGTCCACTGACAGACGGTTTGCCCACACTTCCGTCCGGTTCTGTTCTTTCCTGAATCCCAGAACAGCGGAAGTCACCACAAAATACGTCCCCAGTACAAGTGCGAACAAAATTCTGCCCGCCCCGGAAAAAGCATCGAAACGGAGACCGAAAACCGTCTTTGCACATGGCCTGAGCATTTGGGCGAGCAACGGTATGCTTACCAGCATTGTGATGAACGACACATACACTATCGCGCTGTAAACGGACAGATCGTTGAGCTTGTACAATTCCAGGTTGATATTGGAATTCAGCACAATGCTGCTGAAAACCTTATGGGTATACAGAAGAATCGCGGCGCCCGCAGCAAGCACGAGCAATGATACGGCCACCAGCGAAAGCGTCTTGTGCGGACTGGCATAGAGACATCTGTAAAACGCGTTCCTCATCAGATAGATGCTGATGACAATGGACAGAATCGCAAGGTTGATCACCAGCACGGCGCCGATGGAATACAGAATCGGTCCGTCCGCATACAGAGTCGGAGAAAAGAGATAGACGTCATTCTGTATATTCTTCCCCCATCCATACATGCACAGCATGACCAGAACTATCAACGGAACAAGTTTGAAGAATTTCCCGATGCTGCGTCTTGAAGACAAGCATAGAAGGATGGCGACGACGAACAATATGAGCGCAAGCCAGACCAGATTGGAGTCTGTGCGCGTCGAATTCTTGAAAGAGTCCTGAATGATTTTGAACTGAGGCACGCCCTGGACACAGACAGTCGAACCGCCGCTCGACGACACCGGCTTGATGGAGAATTTGTCGCTGAGGTGAAGGGAAGGATTAGCACGGTTCACGCTGCGGGTATCCGTATCGTCCATAATCACCAGACCGGAGATGACACAGCGTTCATTTCTGACCGTGGACTTGATCAGGTACCATCGCTGCCCGAAATTCATGAAAGAGACATCAGAAGAAAGACTGATGAATGGAGAGGACAAGCCGTTTTTCGGGTTTGCCAGTCTCTGAAAGATCAACCGCGAGGATATGTCGTCATTGGCCACTGTGAATGTATGCCTCCACGACTGAAGCGTGTCATCCACATACCTGTAAACCACCATGTCGGCTGGCAGATTCTCCAGTTCCATCCACTCGGACACATCGCCGTTCAAAGCCTCTTCGGAAAAACGGTCAAGAAGTATCATTTTCCCGTCAAGGATTCTCTCGATGCGCCTGGCGGCCTGGTCTGTATTGCCGGGGGTATTGTTGACGGTAGTGGCCCACAAAAGGATGAAAAGGCTGAGGGCGATAAGACCGCAGACAGCATATTCCTTCCAGCTATGTTTCTTAAGCGTCAGCCTATTCATGATGATAAGGTTCCCCCTTGATAATTGTGAAAGCACGATAAAGCTGTTCCGCGAAAATGGTTCTCACCATCTGATGTGAGAACGTCATTCTTGACAGGGAAATCTTCATTGACGCCCTGTCGTACACATCCTTGGAAAAGCCGTATGCTCCACCGATGACGAACACAAGGTCCCTCCCGCCGCGTGCAATCCTGTCTTCTATATTCCTCGCAAACTCAACAGACGAGAACTCACGCCCATGCTCATCAAGAAGGATGACCTCGTCGGACAGTCTCAAAACCTTCAGGACCGATTCACCCTCTTTCTGCTTTATCTGTTCCCTGGTCAGCGCCGATACGTTTTTAAGTTCCGGAATCTCAACCACTTGAAAAGGGATATAATGCATCAGCCGGGACGAGTAAAGTTCAAGCCCGTCCCTGACCCATCTGACATCCGTCTTTCCGACAGTAAGCAAAGTAATCTTCATCAGTATCAGCCTCCTGCAAATATAACACCGTGGCTTAATATTTGCAATGAAAATAAACCCGATATGAAAGCATCACCCAAAATTCTCGCATTTTTCCTCGCGTTCTTCATGTACACCGGTCTGAACGCACAGACCGAAGGCAATGAGGTATTCGTCCCTATCTCAAAATATCTCACACAAGGAAATGCGGAAAGCCTGTCGGCCTGGTTCGCCGACAATCTCGAGATTTCCATCATATCGTCTTTGAACAATTCCAGCAAGAATCAGGCGAAAAGCATCCTGAAGGCATTCTTCGATGCATACACGCCACGTTCTTTCGACATCAGCCATATTGCCGGAAGGGCAAACATGAAATACGCCTTGGGAACACTCTCGGCAGGAGGAGAGTCCTTCAACGTCACTATTTTCGTCAGTTGCAAAGAGGGAGAATACAAAATCCAACAGCTGAAGATTGAGCGGGTCCAATAATTTGGCACGGCTCTTGCAAAAGAATCAATTGCAATCTTTTTGAAAACAGTTTGGTTAATAAGTTGGTTAATGGAATAATAAAAGGCCGCAGAGATGCGGCCTTTTATTATTCGTAATACTTGAACAGCATCGGGAGGAAATTCACCATATACAGCCGCCATGAACCCCAGTCGTGCCCGCCCGCATTCTTGTAGTATGTGTGGAACAGATGTATCTCTGACATGACCTCATGCATGGTGTCGGAACATTGCAACGAGACATTGTCATAGCTTCCGCACCCCATCCATAGAAGATTGACCTTGGCATTCTTGATGCGCAGAAAATCTTCCTTCATATTATCCGTATTCTGAGAGACACAGCCAAGCGGGCAGATGAAATCGAACTTTGCCGGATACAGCCGCGCCGTATCCATTGTAATGTCAGCTCCGGACGATACTCCGGCTATGGCTCTGGCAGATGCATTCTTGTTGACCTTGTAATGCGACTCCACGAAAGGAATCAGCTCATTCACAATGCTTGAAGGAAGGGAGGATACATTCTGTCCTGCCCGGACGTCCACTCTGCAATCGGGCATGACGACAATCATAGGCACGGCCTTGCCTTTGGAAATCATATTGTCAAGAACCACAGCCACTCTTCCGATTGAAAGCCAGGACTCTTCATCTCCGGCATCGCCGTGAAGAAGATACAGAACGGGGTACAGCTTCGTACTGTTTGCGTTATAGCCATAAGGAGTATAGACTGCGGCCCTGCGGTTGCCTCCGAAAAGCTTGCTGTTCATCGTGACGAATTCTATGTTTCCACATCTTCTGCCTGTCCGATAGTCGACGGCGGCATCACCGTCGATGATGAAAGCACTATGCAGCTCCCTGCCATCCTCCAGAACAAACGGGTTGGCCGTATCAAAGGTCCTGACTCCGTCAACGACAAAAGAATATGTCATCAGCCCTGAAGGAACATCATTCAACGTAATCTCCCACAAGCCGTTGTGCTTGTCCATAAGCACAGGTTCTGAAAGCCAGCTTCCGTCAAGTCTGGTTTCAGTCAAGTACTCACCGGGGAAACGGAAGGTGACTTCATGACCGGAAATCTCAGGTGAAATGATTCCGGCATTGCCGGTTGAAGGCAATTCCTGCGAATGCAAACTCAGAGAGACCAACGCGGATGCCAGTAAAAGAGCTATACAATTTTTCATAATCAATGCCACAAAGATAATCAAAATGCGTATATTCACCGAACAATCACGCTTCACATGAAAAAAATCATCCTGGCAGTTTCAGCCGCAATCATCACTCTTTCCGCCACTGCACAACCACTGCAGCAGGTAAAAGACTGGGCTCAGTTCAACAGATATGCCCAGGCTAACGACGAATTGACACAAGCCCCTCTGGCTGTCTTGTTCGGAGACTCCATTACTGACAACTGGGCCGTCCAAAGACCTGAATTCTTCTCTTCCAACAACTTTGCCGGCAGAGGGATCAGCGGGCAGACCACATCCGAGATGCTGGTGCGCTTCCGTCAGGACGTCATTTCCCTGCATCCGCGCGTAGTGGTGATTCTCGCCGGCACAAATGACGTCGCGCAGAACAACGGATTCATCAAGTTTGAAGATGCCGTAGGCAATATTCTATCGATGTGTGAACTTGCACGGGCGCACGGCATTCTGCCTGTCATCTGTTCAGTGCCGCCAAGCAACCGGTTCTTCTGGAAACCTGGAGCAACTCCGGCACAGGACATCATAAGGTTCAACGGCATTCTCAAAACTGCCGCTGACAATGCTGGCCTCATATATGTCGATTATCACAGCGCCATGACAGCTCCGGACGGTTCTTTCCCGGCCGAGTATTCAAAGGACGGATGCCACCCTATTGCAGCCGGTTACGAGAAAATGGAAGGGATCCTGCTTCCATACATCCATCTTGCACTTGAAAGCTTGAAATAAGCGTAAGATATAAACAATCAACAGAGACTGCTGTTGCCGATGTTCAATGTCATCCTGCAACAGCAGTCTCTGTTGATTATGAATAATATCACTTAAACTCTCTGACCGTATGTGCGGTCTGAAGTATTCACCGTGATAACGTCGTCAGTGTTGATGAAAAGAGGAACCATGATCTTGGCACCTGTCTCGAGGGTGACTTCCTTGAGAGCGGATGTCGAGGCTGTATTGCCCTTGACAGCAGGCTCAGAATATGTAACAGTGAGAGTTACATAGGTCGGAAGCTCACAGGTGAGGCATCTCTCTTCAGGACCTGTGACAAACATCATTTCCACATGCTGCCCCTCTTTCATGAGATCGGAGTTTTCAACCACCTCCTTAGGGAGCTTGATCTGCTCGTATGTCTCTTCATGCATGAAGTTGAAACCGTCCTCCTCTGCATACAGGAACTGATAAGGGCGGCGCTCCACTTCTATAGTCTCAATCTTGGCACCTGCTGTGAAGGTGTTCTCAAGAATACGTCCGTTCTCAAGATTGCGGAGTTTTGTTTTAACGAAAGCAGGACCCTTGCCAGGTTTAACGTGCTGGAACCATACGATCATACAAGGTTTGTCGTTAAACTTGAGATAAAGTCCATTCTTGAAATCAGCTGTTGTTGCCATATAAAATAAATGATTTGATTAGTTTCAAAATGTTGGGATGCAATACATTCCATCCGCAAATTTAAGCAATTGGCTTCTTTATTGCAAAAATTTCTACAAGGCCTCAAGTGCCGCGGCGACTTTTTCAAGAAGCCAGCGTGGAGTCGATGTGGCACCACATACTCCCACTCTGTCGTTTTCCTTGAACCATTCCTTCTGTATGCCACATACGGACCCGATGTGGTAAGTCCTCAGATTGACGGACCTGCACCAATCGCAAAGGACTTTCCCGTTTGAGCTCGAATTGCCTGAGACAAAGACTATCACGTCATGATCCAGAGCGAACTGCGAAAGTTTCTCGTGCCTGGTCGCTACCTGCGAACAGATGGTGTCATGAACAACAAGCCTGCCATCAGGCATGACCGACTGAAGATAAGAGCATGCTGCATCATATTCCGCAGGGCTCTTGGTCGTTTGTGAAAATATCTCAATAGGGACATCTATGCTGATTCGTCCATTTTCGACTGCATCCTTGAGCATATCAAGGTTTTCAAACACAAATGCATCACCATCCACCTGCCCGACAAGCCCCAGAACTTCGGCATGTCCAACTTTTCCGAAAATCAGCAAGGAACCATTTTCCGGCTTAAGTCTTGAATGTGCTTCCCTGATGCTCTTCTGCAGGTTCAGAACGACTGGGCATGTACAGTCTATCACGCAGAATCCCAATGCTTCAGCCTTTTCATACGTTTTCGGAGGTTCTCCATGGGCGCGGATCAGAAGGGTCTCCCCTCCGGCATTCTTTATTTCATCCAGGTCATCGTAATCGATGGCAACGAGACCCTTGCCGGAAAGCCTTTCCAACTCCTCCTCATTGTGCACTATCGCGCCCAATGAAAAGAGAGGCCGTCCAGGATACGAATCCAGATACTTCTCTGCGTTGCCTATCGCACGGATGACACCGCCGCAGAAGCCGGAACATGGGTCAATTTCAACCTTCAGCGCCATTATTCAAGAATTCCGAACTTTCCTTGCAGGAGTCCCTGCATCCAGATAATCTCTTCGTGCATTGTCATATCAGAATTGTCCATGACGAAAGCATCTGCAGGTCTTCTCAAAGGAGAAGCCTCGCGATGTGAATCTATATAGTCCCGTTCTTCAAGATTCTTCACGACTTCCTCAAAAACAGGGTCTTCGCCTTTGGAAACGAGTTCGTCGAAACGCCTCTGCGCCCTCACCTCAGGCCGGGAAGTCATGAAAATCTTCAATTCTGCATCAGGAAAAACAGTGGTGCCTATATCCCTGCCGTCCATCACCACTCTACCGGAGGCGCTGAACCCGTGGAGTTTGGAATCAACGAAATTACGGACGAAAGGAACGGCGGACACAGGGCTTACCTGATTTGAAACAGCCATGGAGCGAATTTCCTTCTCCACACAGCGGTCTCCGATAAAAGTCTTGCAACCGTCCTCCGTATGTTCGAAATGAATGTCCAAGTCCGCATCAAGGACTTTCTTCAAAGAGGCTGTGTCGATATTGCTGTCGCTGTCTATCAAACCATGTTCCTGCGCATACAGCGTGACGGCACGATACATGGCGCCGGAATCAAGATAAAGGAAAGAAAACACTTTCGCGACAAGTTTCGCGAAAGTGCTCTTGCCAGTGGAGGAATAACCGTCAACGGCGATTGTAATGTCCGGGATTATCATCTGGCAAAGGTAAATCAATAACCGGCTACGGCCTTTATCATCTTTGGAATATCAGTATTGTCCTGGCACTCCATGAATCTGGAAGCCGCTGCACCCTTTACGAAAAGACCTACAGGAGAACCTGTATGCACTCCGTGAGGCATTGAGAATCCGGCCTGGCGGTTGGCATAGTCCATAGCCTCGGAAACCATCTTGGCTGTTGTCGAGTAAAGGCTCTGCACAGTGACGTCACTTGGTTCAAGGCCGAACTCGCGCTCATACATGCTCTTGAATATGGCCTCCTGACGAGGGTTGACCTTGATGGCGTCCCAAAGCCCGAGATTGACTTTGAGGAAGTTCTGCGCCTCCTCCCAGCTCGGAGTCCCGGCTTTCTTCAGATCATTGTACATCGAAGTCAGTTTGCCTTCGTCAAATTTCTGGGCGGCGTCAAGTTCAGGGTGCATGGCGTACTCACCTGCACCAAGCATGAGGGCGCCTGTCTCGTGGTCAGCCGTGACAACGATGAGAGTCTCGTCAGGATGCTGGTCGTAGAAAGCGAGGACGATGTCCATAGCCTCGGCGAAATCGGATACCTCCTGGAAGTCCGCCGCTGCATCATCATTGTGCCCGGCATGGTCGATAGCGCCGCCTTCCACCATGAAGAAGAATCCTTTCTTGGCGAAATGACCGTAAAGATATTCGATTCCGGCTGAAACGAAATGAGAAAGCTTGGTTTCACCGCCCCTGCGGTTGATTGCCGGAGTGAGGTCACCTTCGTTGGTGCTGATGCAGAGGACGCGGCTATCGGCATCGGCAAGGCCCTTGAACTCATCGTGGCCTACCATAACCGTAATGCCGGCGGCCTTCACTTTCTTTATCATATCCAGTGCAGTATGACCTGTCTTCCTTCCTTCCGTCAGGATGGTTGAGCCTGCAGCAAAATCGATGGCGTCGGTATCAATATACTGCTGAAGAATCTCCTCATAGGAATTCCTGTTCTTGACATGTCCGTAAAAAGCGGCCGGGGTGGCATGGTTCATGCCCACACTCGAGGCGACTCCGGCACCGAATCCGGCGGCATGGGCCCATTCAGCGACTGTTGAAACCGGATTGAAATCAGGGTCCACTCCAAGATTGTTGTTGGTGGTCTTAACGCCTGTGGCAAGAGCCGTTCCTGCAGCGGCGGAATCCGTGACCAGCGAAGAAGCGGAGAATGTCGTAACGAATGTTCTGTACGGGAAATGCGCGAAATTGATCCGGGCCGGGCCATAGCCTGTGGCCTGATTGTAAATCTCGGTGCCAATGACCTCATTGATCCCCATTCCGTCCCCAATCATGTAGAACACGTATTTCGGCGCCTTCGGCGCTTTCTTCTTTGCCTCAGCAGGCATAATTACCAACATTGAGAGCGCCAGAACGGCGACAATTTTTCCAACTGATTTAATTCTGCTCATAAAAACTTTAGGATTAGTATGTTATCTCTTTTAGTTCAACAATAGACTAACAAAGTTAATCATTTTTTATTTGAATAAGAGTTTTTTGTCCGATATTTGCTAATGAAAGGAACGGAGAAAAAATATGATTTTATGAGAATTCTTGTCGTCGATGATGAAAGAGCCATAAGAAACTCACTCAAGGAGATATTGGGTGATGAAGGCTATGAAGTGGATGTAGCAGAAGACGGAGCCATTGCCGTCCAGATGGTGGAAAAGGAAAAGTACAACATCATTTTCTGCGACATCAAAATGCCGAACATGGACGGGATGGAAGTGCTCGACAAACTCAACGCCATGGGCATCGAGGCTGCGGTGGTGATGATTTCCGGACACGGTGACATACAGACGGCGGTGGAATGCATCAAGAAAGGAGCTTTCGACTTCATCCAGAAGCCTCTCGATCTCAACCGTATCCTCATCACCATCAAGAACGCCACCGACAAAGTCAGTCTTGTCAAGGAGACGAAAATCCTCAAGAAAAAAGTCTATGGCGCCGATATGATAGGAGAGTCCGCACCTATGCAGAAAGTCAAGGACATGATTGCGAAAGTGGCGCCTACCGACGCCAGAGTTCTCATACTCGGGCCTAACGGATCCGGAAAGGAACTCGTTGCCCGAAACCTTCACCAGCAGAGCCTGCGCAGCCAGATGCCTTTCATCGAAGTCAACTGTGCCGCCATTCCTTCAGAACTCATCGAAAGCGAGCTTTTCGGACACGAGAAAGGTTCGTTCACTTCCGCCATCAAGCAGCACAAGGGCAAATTCGAACAAGCCGACGGCGGCACTCTCTTCCTTGACGAAATAGGGGACATGAGTCTCGCGGCCCAGGCCAAAGTGCTGAGAGTCCTTCAGGAGAAGAAACTCTCACGTGTGGGTTCAGACAAGGACATTGTAGTAGATGTCAGAGTAATCGCCGCCACGAACAAGGATATCAAGGAAGAAATAGCAAAAGGCAATTTCAGGGAGGACCTGTACCACCGTCTCAGCGTCATCGTAATCAATGTCCCAAGCCTTGATGACCGCAAGGATGACATTCCGAAGCTCATTGACCATTTCATCGGAAAATATACGGAAGGCGGAAAACCGCGCAAATTCTCAAACGAAGCCATAAAGCTCCTTCAGGAGAAAAGCTGGCCCGGTAATATCAGGGAACTGGACAATGTTGTCGACCGTCTGCTTATCTTAGGTGACGAGACGGTAAGCGCACAGAACGTCAGGGATTTCGTCAACCTATAGTTTTTTCCTGATAATTGAAAGCCCGTCCCGAATCGGGAGCATCACGACCTCTACGGATGGGTCCGCAGCCACATAATCATTGAATTCAAGCAACCCACGCGTCTGCTTGTCCACCGGCAACTTGTCTGCAAACACTTTTCCTCCGAGCATGACGTCATCGGCAAGGATTATGCCTCCCGGACGAAGCATCGTGATGCACTTCTTGTAATAATCCATGTATTCGCGCTTATTAGCGTCGATGTACACCAGATCATAGACCCTCCCCTCCGAAGACAATGATTCCAAAGTGTCCAGAGCGTCACCTACATACAACGTGACCTTGTTCTCAACTCCTGCTCTGCCCCATCCTTCTCTGATAATGTCTTCCAGTTCATCATTGATCTCCAGCGTGTCTACATGGCCATCGTAAGGTATTCCGTTTGCAAGACATACAGCGGAATAGCCGGTGAACGTCCCTATTTCAAGGACATTGCGCGCCCCGCACATTTCCGCAAGGATAGTCAGAAGACGTCCCTGCACGTTTCCTGTCAGCATTCTCGGATAATTCGTACG
>R27__coassemble_874_pt1 | contig 16035 bp, 12 predicted proteins | sample R27__metabat2_high_PE_015 | metagenome-assembled genome bin R27 | reverse complement strand
ACTCGAGCACCTTAGGATTCTCTCCTCACCCACCTGTGTCGGTTTACGGTACGGGCCGCCAGTCGCTTGACGCGTGCGTGATTTTCTTGCAAGTCTGATTACCTGCGCTGTCCGCGCGCCCGAAGGCTTGCGGTACTGTCGGAGTTCGGTCGCCCTACGTCCTTCAACCCCCTATTCCGTCTGGGGGCGGCAGTGTCACTTCTCGGTCTCACGCACACCTGATTGGCGGGTACAGGAATATTAACCTGTTGGTCATCACGTGCCCCTCTCGGGTTCCGCTTAGCACCCGACTAACCCTGATCCGTTTAACGTTGTTCAGGAAACCTTGGGTTTTCGGTGTGAATATTTCCATATTCATTGTCGTTACTTATGCCTACATTTTCGTTTCCAGACGCTCCAGCATGCCTCACGGCACACCTTCGACGCTGACTGGAATGCTCCCCTACCACACGCCTTAAGACGTGTCCCTAGCTTCGGCGGCAGTCTTGATGCCCGGTCATCATCCACGCGTCATCGCTCGACTAGTGAGCTGTTACGCACTCTTTGAATGAATAGCTGCTTCCAAGCTAACATCCTAGCTGTCACTGCGATGTCACCTCGTTCTGTCTCAACTTAAACCGTGTTTGGGGGCCTTAGCTGTTGATCTGGGCTCTTACCCTCTCGCCGACGGATATTAGCACCCGACGACTCACTCCCGGACTGTATCTACGCGCATTCAGAGTTTGTCAGGATTTGGCAGGCGATGAAGCCCCCGCATCCTATCAGTAGCTTTACCTCACGTAGCAACCATCCGAGGCTGTTCCTAAAAACATTTCGGGGAGTACGAGCTATCTCCCAGTTTGATTGGCCTTTCACTCCTACCCACAGCTCATCCAAGCCCTTTTCAACGGAAACTGGTTCGGTCCTCCAGCGCCTGTTACGGCGCCTTCAACCTGGCCATGGGTAGATCACTAGGTTTCGCGTCTGCTCACGCCGACTGAACGCCCTGTTCAGACTCGCTCTCGCTCCGGCTCACGTACCTGAAGTACTTAACCTCGCCGGCGTGAAGCAACTCGTAGGCTCATTATGCAAAAGGCACGCCGTCGCACTCACATGCTCCGACCGCTTGTAAACGAACGGTTTCAGGTTCTATTTCACTCCCCTGTTCGGGGTGCTTCCCACCTTTCCCTCACGGTACTGGTACACTATCGGTCTTCCGAAAGTATTTAGCCTTGCGGCATGGTCGCCGCAGATTCAGACAGGATTCCACGTGTCCCGCCCTACTCAGGTGCCAGTCTCGATCAATACCCGTTGCCTGTACGGGATTGTCACCCTCTACGATTGAACTTTCCAGATCATTCCAGTTCCTGTATCAATCTCTATGACTGGTCCTACAACCCCGGCCGCGCCTCAACGTGACCGGTTTAGGCTCTTCCCATTTCGATCGCCACTACTCTGGGAATCGATGTTTCTTTCTCTTCCTGCAGGTACTAAGATGTTTCAGTTCCCTGCGTTCGCCCCTATGAAAATAGGTGCAAGGCCTTCAGCCTTGCGGGTTGCCCCATTCGGAGATCTCCGGATCAATTCCTGTTTGCAGATACCCGGAGCTTATCGCAGCTTACCACGTCCTTCTTCGCCTTCGGAAGCCTAGGCATCCACCGTCCGCTCTTGTTCTCTTTCTCTGAATGAACCACTCGACTGTCGGACTCCACTTCTCAGTGGTAGCCCTGTCTCATGATATATACTCGTTTGCCTATGAAATTGCAGTCCTCTATTTCGCAACTCGATAAAAAAACTCGAATTTCTACTCTTTTACAGACTTATAATCTCTTTCACTTCTTACCTCGTTATCTCTCTCAGTATTGTCAAATAACTCTAACCGTTTACGTTCAAACATCGTTTATTCCGAAACGGGCTGCAAAGATACGCACTTTTTTCAATACTCCAAATCTTTTTCGATAAAAAACGCGAAAAAGGTGGAAAAAAGTCAAAAGACGTCCTTCTGCTACTCAGCGTACAGTTTGATGATGTTCAGGATTACCTTCGCTGCCGCCTGCATGCTCTCAAGAGGGACAAACTCCATCTTTCCGTGGAAGTTCAAACCTCCTGCGAAGATATTGGGGCAAGGAAGTCCCATGAACGACAGGTTGGCACCGTCGGTGCCTCCACGGATAGGCTGGACCTTAGGCTTTATGCCTTCCATTTCCATAGCCTTGACAGCCTTTTCCACAATATGATAATGAGGCTCGACCTCCTTGCGCATATTGTAATACTGGTGACGGATGTCAGCAGCTGCGGTCCCTTCTCCATATTTTGCATTGATGAAGTCCACACACTGCTGCATGACGGCTTTCCTCTTTTCATAAAGGTCAATGTCGTGATCCCTTATTATGTAAGATATGGTAGCCTCCTCAACTGTACCGTTGAAGCCGATAAGATGGAAAAAGCCTTCATAACCCTCCGTGTACTCCGGCTTCTGCTCCACCGGAAGCAGGGAATTGAGTTCGATGGCGATACGCATGGCGTTCTTCATCTTGCCCTTGGCGTAGCCTGGATGGACGTTGCGGCCCTGTATGCGGATAGTGGCGGCGGCGGCGTTGAAGTTTTCAAACTCAAGTTCTCCAAGATCTCCACCATCCATTGTATATGCATAGTCTGCGTCAAACTTCCTGACATCGAACTTGGCTACACCGCGGCCTATCTCTTCGTCAGGGGTGAAGCCGATACGGATCTCGCCGTGCTTGAATTCAGGATGCTCCACCATGTACTGGACCGCGTCCATAATCTCTGCTACTCCGGCCTTGTCATCAGCGCCAAGAAGGGTGGTACCGTCAGTGGTGATGAGGGTCTTGCCCTTATGGGCAAGCATCTCAGGAAACTCGGACGGCTTCAGGAAGAGACCGTCTACTCCATTGAGAGCGATATCGCCACCGTCATAGTTCTCAATGATCTGAGGCTTGATGCCAGCACCAGGCGCATCCGGAGACGAATCCACATGTGCTATGAATCCTATCTTCGGCGCCTGCTTCCCGATGTTTGACGGGATGCGTGCCATCACGTACCCGTATTCGTCCAGGGTGGCCTCCACTCCAAGGGCGACGAGTTCGTCTCGAAGCATTGACAGGAGGTTCAACTGCTTCGCACTGGAAGGCTGGCTGTCCGACCCTTCATCGGACTGAGTGTCCACTGATACGTATCTGAGAAATCTGTCTAAAAGCTTTTCCATTTTATTTGTCTTTTTTCATTGATGCATAAATCATGTATGCGATGATGCCGATGAACGGTATGATGGCAACAGCCTCACCGCAGCGGGCGTTCCAGTCATACATGAACCAATCGACGTTCGCGAACTTAAGGATAGCGCTGACGACTCCCATCAGTGCTCCGCCGGCGATGAAACCGCTCGCGATGAGAGTGCCCTTCTCCGAACGTGCGTCATTGACTTCCTTGTCTGAAGAACGTGAACTGACGAACCATGCGATCGCACCTCCGATGAGAAGAGGAAGGTTAAGGTCAATAGGGATGAACATTCCAAGGCAGAATGCGAGGGCAGGGACCTTGAAGACAGTAAGAAGGACAGCGATGACAGCGCCGATTCCGTAGAGTAGCCACGGCGCGCTTCCACCGTTCATCATAGGCTGGATGACCGCGGCCATGGCGTTTGCCTGAGGAGCCACGAGAGAGTTGTCCCCCACAAAGCCGTAAGTCTTGTTCAGCACGAGCATGACGCCTGCGACTGTAACTGCCGCGACGAGGGTTCCGACAAATTTCCATGTTTCCTGCTTTGCAGGCGTAGTCCCTATCCAGTATCCTATCTTAAGGTCGGTGATGAACGCTCCGGCCACCGAAAGGGCGGTGCAGACAACACCACCGATAAGCATGGCCGCCACCATTCCCGCGTTGCCCTTCAGTCCTACGGCCGTAAGCACGAGAGAAGTGATGATCAGCGTCATGATGGTCATCCCGCTTACAGGATTGCTGCCGACTATTGCGATAGCGTTGGCCGCCACTGTCGTGAACAGGAATGAAATCACCGCGACAATCACAAGTCCGATAAGTGCCTGCCAGATATTGTTGACGACCCCGCCGAAAGCGAAGAATGCGAATATGGCGACAAGCGCAAGAGCGATGCCGAACACAACTGTCTTCATAGGAATATCTCGCTGAGTGCGTTCCACATTCTCCACAGTCTCACCAGGCTTCTTCTTGAATTCCTTTGTCGCAAGACCAAGTGCGGACTTGATGACCCCTGCGGACTTGATGATACCGATAATGCCTGCCGTAGCGATACCGCCGATGCCGATATGACGGGCGTAATCCTTGAAAATCTGGTCAGCGGACATCTGCCTGACAGTGTCCAAGACTCCTGTGTGCATGAGGTCGATGACGTTCCCGCCCCATACAAGATTCATCAAAGGAATGATCACGAGCCATACGAGGAATGAACCGCAGCAGATGACGAACGCGTACTTGAGGCCGATGATATATCCAAGACCGAGCACTGCCGCACCGGTATTGAGTTTGAGCACGACCTTGGCCTTGTCCGCTACGACCTGGCCCCAGTGCATGACGGTGGTGGTGACCGTCTCGCTCCATGCGCCGAATGTGGCGACAATGAAATCGTACAGGCCTCCTATGACACCGCTGACAAGAAGTGTTCTGGCGCCTTTGCCTCCTCCTTCACCGTTGACAAGCACCTGCGTGGTGGCCGTCGCTTCCGGGAAAGGATACTTTCCGTGCATCTCCTTGACGAAATACTTTCTGAACGGAATCAGGAAAAGTATTCCTAACACACCGCCAAGCAGGGACGAGAAAACCATCTGGACGAAGTTCACCTCAAGTCCGAGAATGTAGATGGCCGGGAGAGTGAAAATGGCTCCGGCCACGATAGCTCCGGAGCAAGCCCCGATGGACTGGATGATAACGTTCTGGCCGAGACCTCCTTTCTTGCCCAGCGCAGTGGTCATGCCGACCGCGATGATGGCAATAGGGATGGCCGCTTCGAACACCTGCCCCACTTTCAGTCCGAGATAAGCTGCGGCTGCGGAGAAGATCACCACCATGACTATTCCCATAATCACGGAATAGGCTGTCACCTCAGGATACTGCTCCTTGGGAGAAAGGATCGGTTTGTACTCCTCACCGGGCATCAGTTCCCTATGGGCGTTTTCCGGCAATGAATAATTGTTGTTCTTTTCCATATTATGAAATACTAAAGTTTGCTCCTGTCCCGTGCAAGACGGCGTTCCCTTGCCTTTTCATATTTCCGCACATAACGGTCATACTTCTTTTTGTCTTTGGCCGCTTCCTTTTCTGCGGCGCGTACGGCCTTGTATGTCTTCTGGCGCTTCTTTTCCTGTCTCACCGCCTCTTTTTCCGCTTCCTTCTCAGCATCACGGGCATCAAGCTCAGCCCAGCGTTTCTCGCGGGCTTCAAGTTTCGCCTGGCGCTTCTCTTCAGCTTCCTGCGCTCTGGTCTTCACCGTTTCAGACCGGAGAAGTGTGGAAAGCGTATCCGCAGCAGCGGTTGTATCTGATGGCGCAGGAAGATCTTTGACAGCCAATGAGTCGGCGGAAGTCTTCGCAATATCCGTGGAATCCGGGACCCGTGCGCTGGCAGCTGAATCCAAAGCGGCCTTGTTCAGTTCTTCCGCTTCCTTCTGACGTCGGACATCTTCTGCATGGCGGACTCTTCTGATGGAATCTTGAGAGGCCAGCATTTTCCGGATGGAAGCCATGTGGCCAGGGAAATATTTCTCTGTCTGGGAGAACATCGGCATCGGACGTCCCGTATATGATGTCCTTTGAGAACCTTTGAGTTCCAGCGGTGTGATATCCTCCTTGCCTTCAGGACGAAGACCCGGCAGCCAGTTGAACCCTTTCAATGTTCTTTCTTCCTTCGGCAGCTGGACAATAGGATAGGCATCGTTCTTGGGGCTGTCAAAATATGACACCCTGTCAATATCACCGTCCTTGAAGATTGCGGAGAGCATTTTGCTTTCAACTTTGTTAGCCGTTGCATACGCATCATTCTCCTGGATATAGAACAGCGCACTGGCACCTCCGAGAGCATCGAAGCGCTTCAGAGCGGCACTTGTATCAAAATATGCCATTATCTCCGTTGACTTGATCTGGTCGAAGCAGATCGAATCCTCCTGAATGATGATGAACGCATTTGACATCAGGCTGGCCTTGTCCATGCGTTTGTCCTTGATGGCCAGGAACAGGCTGTCGGAAGAATACTGACGGTTCTCTTCGTTCCAGACCACCGGGGAAAGGAAGAGCCTTGCCAATGAATCCAGATCGCAATACTCCAAAGAGTCGCAGAAAGCCTGCATGTCCGACTTGAACATCCTGACACTGTCCAGAGCAGTCAGAAAACCTATTTTTGTCGTGTCCTTGACAACGGTTGAATCCTGCCCGGCCCCTGTTTCCGCCATCGTCGCAGAATCGGCCGGCGCAATCGGATCGGACAGCGCTATGGAATCGGACAGAATCATCAGCGAATCATCAAGGCTCAAAGAATCAGCACCAACGGACAATGAATCCGTACTGACCGCCAGCAAGTCCGCGCCTGCTGTCAACGGATCCGGGACGGAAGGAACGGAAACGGCAGAAGTGTCAATAGAGTCCCGGTCTATCTTCAACGCATCAACGTCAACAGCCGCTGCGGCAGCCTGACGTTTCTTTGCCGCCGCGGCCGGATCATTCGGATCATCCTTGTCCTTCGCAGCTTCCGCCGCTTTGGCCGCCTCCTCGGCCGCCTTCTTGCGATATGCGGTGACAGGGTCGACCTCAAGGTCTGAAAGACGCTTGGCCGCCGCCTCGATGATATTGCCGTTGATGTCACATTTTTGGACAGTATGATATACGAACCTGCCTGCACCCATATACACGGTGTCAATCTGTCCGTTCTGGTCTGTTTCGGCGACAACAGCCGCATTTTTCTCCAATGTCACCGATGACAACGAATCCACATACACCAGTTTGTCCGCCAGGGCGGATACCTTTCTTGTAGTGTCGGTAATCTGGATATTGCCGTACATCTCGACATTGTTGAAAGTCCTGTCATAGTACAGGGAATCAGACCAGCCTTCCTGCGTGTCCGACATTACGTGGACGTCACCCGTGAAGAAAAATCTGTCATTTGGCTTATCGTATGTTCCTTTGTCCGAAGAAAGCATGTTCTTGCCTTTCCACGCATCGATGTTCCCGAAAAACTCGGCGAAATCATAGTCCGTATGGAAAAGCAGCCTGGCAGTCTTGACATATACGGAATCAGTGTACATGTTGACGTCTTCATCGAAAGTGAACAGTTTCCCCTTGGAATCATAAGTGCCGTTCATGCTCTCTATGACCTGTCCGTCCTTATCCTTCATGGAGGCTCCACGCTCGAACACGGCGACACTGTCCTTCGTGTTGTAGTCCAGGAACCGTGTACGCAGAGTGTTCCCATCCTTGTCCATGAGCTGCACCAGGTCCCCCCTGAACTGGGCGAGATCCTCATCAATAAGATAATCAAGCTTCTCGCTTGAAAGGACAGTATTGTCCTGAATGATCTGAACATGACCGAAGGCGTTGATTATCTTGGTATTGACGTTCCAGAGAGCTGTATCGCAGATGAGATAGGTATTGTTGTGGAGGAAACGGGCGTCGATGGCTTTCCTGTACTTGAAGCCGACCACATCCTCTATCAGTTCCAGGGAAGTGGCGTTCATCAGCACCACGACGCTGTCCGTCTGTCCGGCAGACTGCGCTGGCAACGGCAGCACGGACACCAGAAAAGGGACAATGGTCAGAAATAGTTTACGAAGATTCATCCGGGAACGGTTATTCTTCACGGAATTTTGTCTTCCACCCGGCACGGTTGAATTCACAATCGCTGAACATCGGGTCGATTACTATGGAAGTGGTCTTGATTTTCTCGTCGATGAAACTGTTGATGGCTTCCATCTGCTTCTCATACTTAACCTGTTCCGCGATATCCGTAAAATCATGTTCGAAAGTGGCGGTATGCGACGGAAGTATCTTGTCAAGCCTGATAATCTTGAAGACAAGATTTCCGTCACGGCCTTCGTTGTCAAGTGAGGCGATCGGGGCGGATATCTCCCCTTCCTTCAAATCCTGGATGGCAAGATAGTCCTGAGGCTTTATCTGGTCAACCTCGAAATATGCTGAGCCTGTATTTGGGTCAGCCATCTGGCCTCCGTTGGTTTTGGTAGCGGGGTCTTCGGAATAAAAGCGCGCTGCAAGCTCGAAAGTGACAGCCTTGGCGTTTATTTCAGTACGAAGCGAATCAAGTGTCTTGAAAGCCTTGTCCTGATCCTCCTGGGTGTATTCCGGACGGATGAGAATATGCCTGGCATTGAACATGTCACCCTTCTTCTCTATGATTTCGATGATATGGAATCCATCCGGAGTTTCCACAATCTGTGAAATGGTACCCGGCCTGAGAGCCATCGCCGCATCGGAAAACTGAGGCCAGAAGATTGATTTGGAAGCCATGCCGAGTTCACCTCCCTTTCTTGCACTTCCTGTATCTTCGGAGTACATTCTGGCAAGTGTGGCGAATTTCTCCCCGTTGAGGATTCTCTCCCGCAACGAAAGGAGCGTCTCCTTCACGGCCATGGCAGCCTTCTCACGGTCAGGATACAGGCAAATCTGGCTCATCTGGTATTTTGTAGGGACTTCAGGGAGCATCGACACGTCAACGGTGTCGATGTATTGCTTTACATCATAAGGAGTCATGTCACGGACAGTGCCAGCTATGGTGCCTTGCTCCTGCTGTGTCAGGCTCTGGTCCTCAAACTGCTGTTTCCATTCCTGACGAAGTTTCGCCACGGACTTCCCGAAATACTCCTCAACCTCGGCATCACCTCCCAATGCCGTGCGGACTTCATCCATACGGCTTGAAAGCTGGCTGTCCACCATATCGTTGTTGATGGTGAGGGAGTCAACCCTGGCCTGCATCAGGAACAGTTTTGACTCCAGCATCTGTTCAAGAATCTCGCAGCGCATGTTCCTGTCCGAGGCACCCCCCTGAGCCTTGTTCACCTGAACTTCAGATTCCAGTGTGGACAATGAAATCATTTCATTCCCGACAACGGCTATTGACTTGTCGACAATGCCAGAATATCTCTGGGCGGAAGCGGTTAAGCAAATTCCGAACAAAAGAGCCGGAACGGCGAGTATTTCAATCAATCCTTTCATTTTTCCGAATAAATGACAAATTTTTCTTTAGCAATGGCATCGTCAAGCAAGTCCTGTTCCAAAGTGGACAGAAGCTGGTGTTTTCTATTGCTGATGATAATATCTTTTATACGTTCTTCACAATAATCAATCGGGGCAAGGGTCCCTGCCTTCTGCATCTGGAGGACATAAGCTATCTTGACATCCCCTCTTCCCTCATTTATTTCTATGTACGAACCGGACAGGTTCGAGAGCATGGTGCCATAGTCAGTTCCGAATTCTCTCGCGAGAGTCACCGCATTGATCCACCGGTCCGAATAATCAGCATATTTCAATGCTGAAGAATATGTAAGGCTGTCCGTCTCCACTATATCCTCATATTCAGTCGAAGCCATCTTCTTCCTTATGGTCTCAAGATTCGGAGAGTCCTGCATGATGTCAAGGAACCTCGCTTTCAATATCGGTACATCAAGGATGAAGAGGTCCTTGTGACCCTCATAGTATTCCTCTACGTCAGTATGTGTAACCGTCGTGTCCAGACGTTCATTCACGTATCTCTGCTCGTACCGGTACTTCAGCAAGGAGTTTCTGTAGGCATCCAGTTCCTTGGACACATCCTTTTCCGACTTTGACAACTGTTCCGACGCCATGTCAAGATACAACTGCTCTGAAGCCCAGCTCCTTATATATCTGTCAGCCAGGTTCAGGCTGTCTTCCTGAGCCAGTCCGTCCGGAATTATGGCCTCAAGTTCCGTCCGGAAGAGTTTGTGCTGGCCTACCTGCGCGACGACATCGTCATCGTGTATGAAATCCTTGACCATCTGGCATGAAGACACCAGAATGACAAAGGAGAACATCAACATGGAACGCAGACTTTTCACGCAAATCATTACTTAACTGACAAATATAGCATTAAATCTTCAAAAACTCTCATTCACGGGCGATATATCGCTCCCTGACAGGTATCACGCTGCTCCAGACGCTCGTCAAGCAAGTGAAGGATCTGGAAATTCCTTATCAAACCCCATCTTGTCTTTTCCACGAATCTCGGAGGGACCTCTCCGGCAACCCTCTCTATGTACAGGTCAGGGCGCAGTCTTTCGAGAATATCGACAATAAGGTCAATATACTCGTCCAGACTCCAGTCAAGGAAACGCTCGGGATGCTCCTTCGCCTCCTTTTCCATCCTCGTACCCTTCACCAGCTGCAGCTGATGGAACTTCACACTATGGAGCGGGAGCGCATTGATAAGGCTGCACTGGTCCAAGAGCATCCGGCGTGTCTCGCCAGGCAAGCCTAAAATAAAATGGGCGCCGACTTCAAAGCCTCTTGACGCAGTCATCCCGACAGCCTTCACGGCACACTCGAAATCATGGCCGCGGCCAATATGCGACAAAGTTTCATCATAACAGGACTCGATGCCGTACTCTATCCGGACTATCGGCGTCGGGAACGGCTTGGCCCGGGCAGGTGCAAACGGTGTCATGCGGAGTTCCTCCAGCAAATCCAGCTTTTCATCATCGATGCAGTCCGGACGTGTGCCAATGACTATCCCCACCACTTCCGGATGGGACAGAGCTTCGGAGTAAACTGCCCGAAGCTTCTCTACAGAGCCGTATGTATTGCTGAAGGTCTGGAAATAAGCCAGATAGCAGGATGCGTTGCGATAGCGCACCTTGTGAAACTCTATGCCTTCATCCAACTGCTGACGGATGCTCTTTCCCGGAGTGCTGTAACCGGGATGGAAGGCGGCGTTGTCACAATAGGCGCAGCCTCCGGTGCCGACGGTTCCATCCCTGTTGGGGCATGAGAATCCGGCGTCTATGACAAGTTTCTGAAGTCTTTGGCCATACCTCTCACGGAAGTAGCCTACGTATGAATTGTAACGTTTATCCATATTGTCCGTCAAAGATACAGGTTCTAATTCATCTTTTCATTATATTTGTGAAAACACTGTCATTGTATGAAAAAGTTTCTTGCCTTTGTCACAGCCGCCATTCTGGCTCTCCCGCTGTCCGGCCAGGAAGAGGATGCCAGGCGCTGGGCCGTAGTTGAATTCTCCACAAACTTCATGCGCGAAGAGCCTGACTATGCTGCGGAGAACGGTGACCAGACCCTTATGGGCACGGTGGTCGAAATCATCGGGGAGCGCGGATACTGGCGTCACATAGTATCACCCGAACCATATTCGGCATGGGTGAATGAAATGGGTCTGGTTGAAATGAGCCAGGAAGAAGTGAACGACTATATCGACTGCTTGAAATATATCTGCACAGCTGATTTCACTCATATTTACGCAGAGCCTTCGACTGAAAGTGAAAGGATCAGCGACTTCGTCATGGGAGGTCTTGTCCGTTCCCTTTTCAACGGAAAAGGGAAGCCAATGAAGAGCGGAAAATTCCTTGCATGCATGCTCCCGTCCGGAAAATGCGGATGGGTTCTGAAATCAGACGTGGAGGACTTTGATTCATGGGTTGCAGGAAGGGAAATGACATCTGAGGCAATAATCAACACCGCTTTCAATTTCCTCGGAGTCCCTTATATGTGGGGAGGCACTTCCATCAAGCACGTTGACTGCAGCGGCCTGGTCAGAAGCGTATTCTACATGAACGGAATCCTTCTGCCGCGCAATGCATCTCAGCAGGCAAGGGCAGGAGTCCCTGTTTCCATGGATGAACTTGAACCGGGGGACCTTCTTTTCTTCGGCACCCCCGCTGACGGAACTGAACAAGAAAGAATCTCCCACGTAGGCATATACATGGGGGACGGAGTGTATATCCATGCGTCACAGGTCGTCCGCATCAGCACACTTGACCCTGACAGCGATGACTATGGCGGAAGGCAGCCGTTGAGGGCCCGCAGGATATTGGGACACGTGGACGACGGACACGAAGCCATCAGTCTTGCCGGAAGCCCTTACTATTTCTCACAGCCGGAGAAGGAAAATTGATTTTTTTTGTATATTTGCAAATCAAACAAAGCAAAATACTATGAACTTAAGAGACATCAAAAAGGACATTGAATACGTTCTGAGCGCATTTGTAGACGATTGCTTTTTCTTTGCAACCTACAATCCTTCATCTTCAGACGAAGAGCTTTCCAATCTTCTTGATGAGGCTATCGACCTCTTCAATGATCTCAAAGACAAGGTAAACGCGACAGTGGAAGGACCTAAGAAGGCTTATTTCAACAGTATCCGCAAGGAACTGCTTGAGAAGACCGACGCTCTCTACACCAAGCTCAGCGACGTGGTCAAAGCTTCAAAATAATCCATCAAGCCACAAATAGAAAAATCGATAAAGTCCGATATCATTATATTTTTAATGATTCGGGCTTTATTCATAACTCCGAAAAAAGAAGCATGTCCGATATGTTCAGAAAGACTATTGCAGCAGCCGTCACCGTTTTGATTTCTGTTTGGGCATCAGCCCAATCCGCTCCCATGCCGGGTGACCATAACTACGAATTCGAAAGGCAAGTTTATTTCGAACTTGACAAATACAACGTGGACGAAGGCAAGTTCAACAATGGCTTCACCATCCAGTCCATCCTGACCGAGCTTGAAAGGCTCAAAAGCATAGGAGCATCTGATATCAAGCTTCATATCATAGCAAGCGCTTCACTTGAAGCATCCGAGGCATACAATGCACAGCTTGCATTCAACAGGAACCACGCCATACAAGCCCACCTCATCAAGAACAACGCCCTTCAAGGAGTTGAGATTCTCACGGAAGACGGCATCTATGACTGGAGCCTTCTCTACAGGCTGGTCAACACATCGTCATGTCCCAACAAGTTGGAAGTCATACAGTTGCTACGTCTTACCCCGGACGTAATAACCGACCAGGAAAGAAAAGCCCGGCTGCTTGCCATCGGAGGCGGAGCAGCGTACAGATTCATAAGTGAAAAATTCTTCCACTATATGAGGTACGCCAACGTTCTCATCACCGCCAACGTTCCTGTCGATGAGCCGGAGACCATCTTCATGAGAGACACGGTGACAGTGGAGAAACTTGACACACTCATGTTCATGCAACGCGACACAGTCGCTATCAGGGACACGGTCATCATCAAGGATAAAGGTCATAAGTTCATGATAGGAGTCAGGAACAACACCCTCATGGACCTTGCCCTCATACCGAATATCGGGCTTGACGTATATATTGGCGACAAAATTTCCGCAGGCGCGAACTGGGGGTATTCATGGTGGAAGTCAGACAGGAACAATCTTTACTGGAGGACATACGGTGGCGACGCCCATGTCGACTACTGGTTCAACAACGAACACAAATGATCCGGGCACCATATCGGAATATACGGTCAGATGTACACTTACGACTTTGAATTGAAGAAGAACGGAGTACAAGGACCGGAATGGTCATGGGGAGGAGGCCTGTCATACGGATATGCAATCTATTGCACACCTCACCTCAGCATTGATTTCGGCATCGGTGCCGGTTATTTCTGCGGAGACTACTATACATATTCCCCAAGCAAGCTCATAGATGACAAATACTATCTTGAGTCAAAGGAACACCTCAGCTGGATAGGACCGACCAAAGCTGAAATCACATTAATCTGGAAAATAGGAAGAGAATAATATGATGACGAACATATTCAAAAGAATGCTTGGTGTGTCGCTCGTTTGCGGCACGGCATTCGCGCTCATCTCATGCGAACATAAACCTTTGTATCCGAAGGATAACTTGTTCCCCCGCAAAATAAACGTCAATATTGACTGGTCCGCGCTCGAATCCGGCGACTCAACCCCTGCCAGCATTGACATGTATTTCTATAATGAGCTGCTGGAAGACTATGAACTTATCAACATACCAAATAACGGCCAGCCTCATACTGATTCTGTCACATGCGGTATAGTCGATGTCCTTTTCTACAGCCATGGCGTACAGGGCATCCGCACCATTGATCCCGAAGTGATAGAGAAGCACACGCTTTTGAACGAATTCCCTGAGACCAACGTGAATCCTATCTACGGCGGGACATGCATCATCGACCTGATGAAGGGTGATCCGGATCAAGCCACCGATATCACCATCAGGCCGGTATGCCTCAACCAGCACATGAACGTCATCATCACCAATGCATCCAAGCTTGCAGCCAACAAAGACTTGAATATCGTTTCCTTCAAAGGCTTCAGCGACAGATATGCAATGTCGGGAAAACCGTCTGCCGAAGACAATACGGTCATCGTGTCCGATTTCTTGACGAAGACCGGTAATGACACGTTCACAAGCGCATTCCGATTCATGCAGATGCACCAGTCCACAGGGTTCAAGTATCCTGTCTATGTTTTCACGGTTAATTCAAAGGCAGAAATCGAATGCTACTATGCCGACGTGACAGAAAGCGTCAGGAAGCAAATCAACAGTCACGGAATCACCATTGAAGTTGACTTCGAATCCATGATAAGGGTATATCCTGGAGATGAGAATTATATTGACCCTCCATTTACCATCCAGGGAGGATTCAATGTCGACATTGACCCATACGGTGACAAAGGTATAACCATTATTCTTTAAGACAATGAAAGCAGAACATATATTGACCTTGCTCTTCGTCGCTACCGTGTCCGCGGCAAGCTGCCAGAAAGGAGCATTGGACACTCAGGACAGCAGTGAGCAGAGAATCATCCGCTTCAAGACCAGAGTACCGGAAACGAAAGCCTCAGAGATTACTTATGACAAGCTGATCCAGAAATCATTCGGCATGAATGCATATCTCCGTCAGGGCACAGAGAGCATCAAATACATCGAAGACGCGACCATAAACTATAAGGAAGGCAAATGGATCAGTTCGAAGGTATCCTTCTGGCCAAAGAGCGGCACCATGACTTTCTACTCGCTTTACCCGGACGACCTGCCCGTCTCATTCTTCTCGGAGGACAATGTTCCATATTTCAGCTTCACTGCAAACAGACAGGAAGACATCCTTTATGCGACAACATCCAAGGATTGTGCGGAGGCATATTCAAACAAGAACACCGAAGAGGTGGAGATTACTCTCAAACATGCCTTGTCCCAGGTCCTGTTCAAGTTGAAGAACACCAACCCCGACTGGAAGGTCGATGTACTGAACGTGAAGATGTCAAGTGTAAAGTCAACCGGAACTTTCCATTTCCCTTCTGAAAACGACGGTACCGGATATTGGACGGACATAGTACCGAATTCATTTGACATACCGGCAGAATTCCCGGAAGCGATAATCGACGGAATAGACATCGTGGATCTCACTTCTTCCAGCAAGGGCGCAGTCTTCATGCTTCCTCAGACAAGCAAAGGATGGGATCCTGAATATGACCCGAAGAATCAGAAGGGAGGATCATACCTTCTCATCAACTGCCGCATCAGCAAAATCAGCGGCGGCAGCACTGTGCAGATCTGGCCATCAGAGCCGGGAGCATGCAGGGAAGTGGCCGTCCCTATGGACATTGACTGGAGAATCGGCATGAGATACATTGTCACCATCAGCTTCGGAAGGGGTGCCGGATATATCCCTCCGACGGAAATCGACGGTGGAAAGAGAGTTCTTTCGGGAGAGCAGCTTATGACCAAATGCACGGTCGTGGAAAGCGTTATCGACTGATTCAATTTCATAAATCTCATATTTTCATCGGTGCGGAATTGCAATTGAACGGAAAATTGTAATTTTGTATCGATGAAACGTTTGATTGCCATACTGTCGGCTCTTTTGCCGATGCTCGTCGCAGCGCAAAGCCCTGCGCAGAACCCTGTCCAGAAATACATCGAACAGCTTAAAGGTACGGAGGAACTTAAAGAAGCCGTTTGGGGCATAAAGGCAGTCAAGCTGAACGGGAGTACCGTGGCAGAATACAACAGCAGTACAAGAA
>R27__coassemble_871_pt1 | contig 16060 bp, 10 predicted proteins | sample R27__metabat2_high_PE_015 | metagenome-assembled genome bin R27 | reverse complement strand
TGACAGCCACTGCTACTCCTAAAGTGGCTGAGGATATTCAATGCCGTTTGGCAAGACCTGGAGCAATACGTGAGGCAGAAAGGAATAAACTAACTGTAAAACATGGATTTACGCTTTTAAAAAGTAACTTCGAACGTGCGAATCTGAGCTATATCGTCAGAAGAGTCGATGACAAGTTGGGACAGCTTCTATGCGTTTGCCGTGGTGTTGAAGGGACAGGAATAGTGTATATGAGGAACAGGCGCAAGTGCGAGGAGATCGCTGCCTTTCTTTCTGCAAACGGACAGAGCGCGTCGTTCTATCATGCCGGTCTTGATCCGATGACCCGTTCTGAAAGACAGGCGGCATGGAAGAGAGGCGAAGTCCGGGTAATGGTTTGTACAAACGCATTCGGAATGGGGATAGACAAACCGGACGTCCGGTTCGTGGTTCACATGGATGTGCCTGAAAGCCCGGAAGCATATTTCCAGGAAGCCGGACGTGCCGGACGTGATGGCAACCGTTCATACGCCGTGCTTCTGTGGAACGGCTCCGATGTCCGTCATATCCATCAGCTTGAGAGTCTGTCATTTCCTTCCCTTGATTATATTGAGGAAGTGTATCATAAACTTCATGTTTTCTTTCAGATTCCTTATGACACAGGAGCCGGACGTCAGCTGAAGTTCGATTTGGATGAGTTCGCCAAGTCATACGGCTTGAACCGCGCCTCAGTTCTATATGCCATTGAATATCTTGGCCGTACAGACCATATCACTTTCAGCGAAGATTTGGAGATTAAGACCAGAGTGAAGATTGCCGTGGACCGCAATGCATTGTATGACATAGATTTGCCTGAGCACGGAATGGATGTCGTGCTGGAAGCTTTGATGCGCGGGTACCCGGGTATATTTTCATTCTTGATGGCGGTGGACGAACCGTCGTTGTCGCGCGACTGCGGTATGACTGTTGCACAACTTCGCGTCACCTTGTACAAACTGTCACTTGAACATCTTGTCAAATATGTTCCGGCAGATCACTCCAGCATAATTGTGCTTCATCATGACCGGCTCCGTCCCGGAAATGTCGACCTTTCTCCAATTTCATACATGAATTTGAAAAACGCGTATCATGAACGTTCGGAGGCTATGCTTGACTATGTGTCTGAAGAGACGGAATGCCGCTCGAAATATCTCCTGCGTTATTTCGGACAGGAGGACAGTGAACCATGCGGTACATGTGACGTCTGCCGTTCCGGTGCCGCTTCGGAAAGCGCTCATTCTGACCATAGGAATATCGTCGCTTCGACGGAGCTTTGGCTGCGCCGGACGGTTTCCGAAAACGGAGGGGCATATTCCCTTGACATGCTGAAGACTTCGTTTGAAACAAACCAGCTCGGCCTGTCTCCTGAATGGCCGTCCATTCTCAGAAGCCTGATTGATTCGGGAGAATTGCCGATGCCTCTCAGTCTTCAATGACAAGACCGTCGTACGCCGGAGAAATGCCTTCTGGAAGCTCGGATACGAATTCTTCGTGTTTAGGAAAGTTATGTGACAGATGAGTCAGCCAAGTATGTTCCGCACCAATTTTCCGTGCCAGCTCCACAGCTTCTGAAAGACTGAAATGCGAGTGGTGCGGTTTGTAACTGACCGTATTGAGCGTCAAGTGCTTGAGTCCTTTTAGCTTCAAGAGTTCATCGTCCGGAATCATGCTCATGTCAGTGATATATGCTATATCACCGAAACGGAATCCCAGCACAGGCATCTTGTCATGATAGCCACGGATAGGGATTGCCTGGACTGCATCTTCAGTGCAGGAAAGCCCCTCAGCGGTGACAGCTTTCTTAACTATATCGTTTCCGCATGGCACGATCGTGCCGTCCGCTTGCCTGTCGCAGTACCCGAAGTCATGGACCCAGACAAGTTCTCCGACGTTGTTTGGAAATATCAGGAAGGGTTTGTTCTCAATTACCCTGATCCTCCATTCAGGTGCTCCCGGATATTTCTTTTCAGCGAATGCATAGCTGTAGAATACTTTCAGGCTGTCCAGCACTTTTTCTTCACAGAATATCATTGCCGGTTTTCTGTCGATATAGTTGAAAGACCTGACATCATCAAGACCTCCTATATGGTCCATGTGATTGTGAGTAAGCAATATGGCATCGAGATGCTTTATGTTTTCGCGAATCATCTGATACCTGAAATCAGGTCCTGCATCTATGAGGACAGACAATCCGTTGCATTCTACCAAAGCTGCGGAACGGAGACGTTTGTCTTTCGCATCGCATGATTTGCATACCTTGCAGCCGCAGCCGATGATGGGTATCCCTTGAGATGTGCCGGTGCCCAGAAATGTCAGTTTGACTTTTCCCATAGTTAGATGATTATGTCTGTCAGTTTTCCGACCAATGCCTTCTCATACGGCCGTTCTATCCGGATGTAGTTGCCTGTATAACCTGACATATTCCCGTTTTTCTCTTTCGATTCGAAAATGACCCGTTCATGGATTCCTCGGTTGGATTCAATGAAATCATTGTGCAGACGGGCACAAAGTTCTTCAAGTATCATGACGCGTTCGTGCTTCAAATGTTCGCTTACTTGCCCCGGCATTGATGCGGCAGGGGTCCCCGGTCTGCGTGAGTAAGGGAAAACGTGAATGAAAGCGGGTTTTACAGTGGCAATGAAATCATACGTTTCCTGAAACAGAGTGTCCGTTTCACCGGGAAGCCCCACCATCGTATCGATTCCGAAGAACACCTTCGGTTTACCCGGGGCTTCCATTCTTGAACGTATGTATTCCATGCGGCTGGCGAAGAATGCAGTGTCATAGCGCCGCCCCATCGTTTTCAGGAGTGTGTCGCTGCCTGTCTGGAGAGGTATGTGGAAATGCGGCTGGAATTTCGTGCCGGAGGCAATCCAGTCTACTGTATCTTCAGTGATGAGGTTGGGTTCGATGGATGAAATGCGGTAGCGTTCAATGCCGTCGACTCCGTTGAGAGCTTTCAGAAGGTCAATGAATGACTCGCCGGTGGTGCGGCCGAAGTCGCCTGTATTGACGCCGGTCAGGACAATTTCCTTGACCCCTTTGGATGCAATAGCCTCAGCGTTCCTGACACATTCGCTTATCGGGACATTGCGGCTTCTGCCGCGGGCGTATGGCACAGTGCAGTATTTGCAAAAGTTGTTGCATCCGTCCTGCACCTTGAGGAACGAGCGCGTCCTTTCGCCTTCGCTGTATGCTGCGAATGCGTTTGAGGGAGCGCTGCTCCCTGCTGTCCCCCGCGGCTCCCGGCCTACTGACATCGCTGTCGCTCCGTCCCGGCCTCCGCCTGTCGTGTTGAGACGCGACTTGCATACTTCCGCCCCGGAGGCGGTTTGTTGTGCAGCACTGCCCTCGGAGACTAAATACAGCGTTTCGGGAACGACGAGAGCCTTTTCGCCGGCACCGAAAACGCGCGCAACGCCCTCGATACTCTCATAGTCACCGCGTCTGAGCTCAGCACTGCATCCTGTGACGACAATGACTGCTTCAGGATTAACTCTATGCATTTTCCTGACGAGATTCCTGGATTTTGCATCCGATGTCGCTGTCACCGTACAGGTATTGACAATATAGACATCGGCTTTCTCCTGCCAGGGAACCACCTCAAAACCGGATTCCTTGAATCCGCGCTCGTAAGTGGAAGTCTCGGCATAGTTGAGCTTGCAGCCCAATGTAAGAAATGAGATTTTCATGTCTTCAAGGATTGTTCCGAACCGTGTCCCTCGTGGAAGGCATCAGCTCTTCAGGATATTTTACAGTGAACCTTGACCACTGGCAAGCACCGCCGACAGGAGGATTCTTTTTGGAAATCCTTACAGTGAATTCGTGGAATTCAGGGAAATTCCGCCTGATTGACTCCGCTATTCTCCAGGCTACGCTTTCAATAAGGTTGGATGGTGTTTCCATTTGTTCCCGGACGACTTTGTAGACGTCGCCATAATCAACCGCATCATGCAGATTGTCCGATTCCGCCGCCTTCTTGAAGGCATAGCATCCTTTGAAATCCACGATGAACAGATTGCCCTCAGCCCTTTCTTTTTCAAAACAGCCGTGGTAAGCGTGGAATTCCATGCCTTCTAGTTCGATTATGCCAGTATCAGAAACACGCATGGCCTTTTTCCTATCGTTATATTCTCTTTTCTCCATTCAGATACTTTCTTTGTCTTTATATAAGCATCCGGCATTGTGATGTCGGCGGCGATGCAAATTCTGGTTGAAGGTTGGCAGACCTGCAGAAGATCAGTGAACAATGCATCGTTGCGGTACGGCGTTTCTATGAAGATCTGAGTCTGCTTGTGAATCATGGAAGTTTTCTCTATTCCTTTGATAGCGTTTCTCCTTTCTTCTGTCTTGGCGGGAAGATATCCGTTGAATGTGAATGACTGGCCGTTCATCCCGGAGCCCATAAGTGCCAGCATGAGCGATGACGGGCCGACTTGAGGGACAACTTCAATCCCATGACGGTGACAAAGGGCCACGAGAGCGGATCCTGGGTCGGCGACAGCAGGAAGGCCGGCCTCGGTAATAAGACCGATGTCGCGTCCGTTCTCGAAAAGGCTTGCGAATTCTTCAACTTCCTGCGGATCAGTGTGCTCATTGAGTTCGTGGAATTCAATATCGGCGATATGACCTTTCAGACCGGCCTTTGACAGGTATCGCCTGGCCGTCCTGACTTCTTCCACGACATAAGTGTCAATGTGATGGAGAAGCTCCAGTGTTGGTGCGGGAATGACTTCTACCGGGTCGTTTTCCCCCAACGGGGATGGTATCAGATAAAGTTTGCCTTTCATTTTCAATCATCTATGTTTATGACGACTCTTTCTTCTTCAATGGATACGCTTTCAATTTCTCTGGCCTGTCTTGCTTCCTTGGTGGAGAAAATGTTCTTGATGAACTGCCAGAAAGAATTGAATTCTTTCTGGTAAGCAATGCCGATGCCGTTTCTCTGCGAATCATCAAGATAATTGGTATACGCATCGGCAGAGTGGGAGAACACGTTCAGTCTGACTTCACCGTCCCTGTCCATCTTGATTTCTATATCCAAGTCTCCTACTACGTCCTCGTTGCCTGAACTTCTATATTGCCTGTTGCCTATGTTCCCGTTGACGCTCACCCTGTTGTTGAACAGCTGGGTTGAAAGGGCGACATCGAATATGCTCGCCCCGCTGCCGCTTTCCTGATATTTCAAACCAAGGTCAAGAGGAATTTCAAGTCTTTGCAGGATATTGTTCACTTGGTTGGCCATTATGTCGGCGAAGTTGGAATACAGGATATTGGAGTTGTTAACGATTCCGGACTGGTCATCAGGAAGGAAATTGTTGGTGACAAGGAGAGCAATGAACTGTTTCTGAACCTTGTCATCAGTGCTCAAGGCGCTTTCGACCCTTGACTTGGTGGCAGGATCGAGGTCGGGAACATTGATTGAGAATGCAAGCTGGGGATTGCTCAACTTGTCCGTTATGCTGATTCCACATTCGACGTTCCTGCGGGTGCTTACAGAAGTCGTATCTGAAATCAGGGCTGAAAGGGAAGTTTTTGTGCTGTATTGAGCGTCAATGTTCAGGTCACTGTCCATGATGTCTCCATTGAATTTGATGGAACTGCCGTCAAGGATGGAGAAATCTTTGTTCGCGATACCCAAAGCACTGAAATGATAGTTCCCGCTGTTCAGGGTATAGTCGCCGTTGATATTGAATGAACCCGAGGACGGTTTGACGTTCAAACTTATAGTTCCTGAACCGCGCCCGGTCAGAACGTTTCCTGAAGATTTGTCTATCTCAAGGTTGGCCTGAACCCCGGGAGTCGCGTTTACCTTAAGCTTGACTTCAAGATTGCTCCGTTTCTTGCCGGCTTCCGCCATGGTGTTCATCATCAGGTCATACGGGTCGACATATATGTATCGCTGTGGTTCTATGAAAACCAGAAGGTCTTTGGTGGAGGATGATGTCGCGGAGTTGATAGGAATATGAAAACTTCCGCTTTTGGCAGTTGTAGCGTCTATGTCAATTGTCAAAGCGTCGAAAGGTCCGTTGAGGTTCAGCCTGCCGGTACCGAAAACATGGCCATAGAACGAGCTGTTGTCCGCCAAAGAGGTGTCGAGAAATTCTATATTGTCAAGAGTGATTCTCGTGTCCATGCTGAAATCCTTGAACCTGTCAAACCTGATTCCGCCGCTCAAGTTCCCTTTTCCTTCAAATCTGTCATGGATGCTGATATTGTCGAAGTACAAACCTCTGTTGTCAATGTGCATAGGTCCGTCGGCCTTATACTGGACATTGGTGAACGCTATTCTCATCAATGCATCAGAAAGCTGCAGATTATCTCCACTGATGTCCAACTTGTTCAATGGACCGTCCAAACCGACTGTTCCACTGATTTTTCCTTCCAATCCGCTGAATACGGAGGTCAAGAAAGGAGCGGCATATCCGAAATCAAATCCGTCAAGTGAAGCGAGCATCTCCAGAATCTTGTATTTCACATTGAAACTGCCACTCGTGTTGATGGTAGAATGTCCATCCAGCGAATTCCTGACGGCAAAGACCAGATTGTCATCTCCTTCGGACAAAGAACATCCCGCCACAATTGTCCCTGCACGGTGCCCGGCAATTCCGGTCTCATCACTTATCAGATTCGCTTTCACTCCGAAATTCCCTGTCAGTGGAGAAGTGACCAGGACTCTGCCGGAAACTGAACCTGATGCGTTGATGTCTTTTCCTATGAGAGAATTGAAATTTGACAAGTCAATATTGTCAAGCTGGACCAGTAGAGAGTCATGGACAGTCTTGGAAAGACCACCGTCAATACTCGCTGTCTGAACTCCGTTGGTCAACTTGAACCCTTTGATGGAAGTTCCCTGTTTGGAATACAAGCATTCGGAAGGCTCAAGAATCCAGTCGTTACCATTCAAACAAATGTTTGAAGCAAGGCTTCTGGCATTGATGACAGGGCTTCCGGGACTGCTTGATGAAAGGTCGCCGGTCAGGTAGAATTCTCCGCGATTCTCCACCTCGGCACCATTGTCATAATTGTATCCTATTCCTACGGAATTGTCGTTGGCATATAACATTATGGCATTGTTCATGAGAATGATGCCCGGGGTAAGTTTCAGTTCGTTTCCGGTCACTGTGCAGTTCAAAGCATTGTCATCGTTGTCGAAATCTATGGACAGACCCTTCAAATACTTTTCTTTGAAAGCAATGCGTTGTGAAGCAATCCTTCCACGCATCAGACCGTTTTCCTGAATCCTTAGCCTGATGGAAGTGCTGTCGGCAATATAAGCTCCCGGTGCGATGAAAGACAGTATGTCACGTGTGTCGTGGAAATTGAAATCGACCCTGTATGTGCTTCCATCCCATTTGTCTTCGGGTTTGCCAAGCAATGCTTCCAATTCCCGTCTTGCCGACAGGTCCATGATATCCTTGAAGAAGACCCCAAGTGACTTGGTGCCAGTGAAACTTCCTTCTGCAAAAGAAGACTTGAACCTCATTTCGTTGTTTCCGATTCCGGATTTTGAAGTGACTTGAATGTCCCCTATGTTCCGTCTCCCGGATTCATTTTCAAGAATGATTCCGGATGCATCCACTGAACCGGTGAGGTCTCCTTTCGCTATTCTTGTATAGTCCGCATTGATGCTTCCCACAGATACTGTGGACATGCCTCTTTGATCGATCTTCAATGCATTGAGGTCAGCGTATCCCAGTGAGGCGTAGAATCTGTATCTGGCATTGTCGTTGTGACGCCCCAGGTTTACAAGTCCCTGGAAAATGAAATTGAGATTCGGGTCGTTGCTGACAACACGGCCGTTGAATGATTGCTGGGAGAATGTTCCTGCCGCAAGAATACCGTTGTAGTCGTAATCGAGCAGATTCAATCTTCTGACGTTCAAACTGTCTATGGTGACTGAAGCGGAACCGTTTGAGAACTCTGCGCTGAGCTTGGAGTCCAGGGAACATTCATGAACGAAATCCTTTCCAATGAATTCTCCTATGTCAAGGTCGTCGGTTTTTACGGTCCCTCTCAGTTTCATATCCCCTTTCCCGCCGATTCCTTTGATGGACATATCCGCTTTGACGATGCCCAATCCCGAGTCGGCCGTACCGGTAACTTGCAAATCTGACAGTTTCCCTGAAGCATTTCCATTGAAGCGGAAAGTGCTGCCTTGGGCGACAGAACCGATATCCGGACTCTTGCCCTTCATCCAATTGCTCAAGAATGTGCCGAGCCCTTCCGTAGTGAATACGAAATCATTCAAAGCTGTTTCAATGCCCAACGCATTTGCATTTGGAAGGCCTTTCAAGTTCGCTTTGATGTAGCCGCCAATCCCACTTGTTCTGTCTGTGAAACGTAACTCCTTTATACTTAAATCATTAACGTATCCGTCAACTTCTGCGGTAACAATGTCGGCCACAATGTCCTTATCTTTGAGTACCGGAACGAAGAAAGCTAAAGTGTTGAATGCAACCGCTCCTTTTGATACTTCTGCGTGAATCTTCACATTTTCTTTGAAATTCTTGAACGCTTTTATTCTTTCCGGATATGTAAGAGTAAGTTCCGGAATGTCAGCGTCAGACCAGGAATCCTTGAGATGAAGGCCGGTTATTTTGGTCATACCATGCCCTACCTTGGCGCTTCCGCTGATGCATTCGGCTGAATAACCGCTCTTTTCTTTCAAACTGACTTTTTCAGCAGTTCCAGTCATGGTCCGGTCTGAATATTTCAAGTTTCTTGCGAAAATGTCCGCAGTGACATCAAGCGAATTGAAGTCAATGCCGAATCCATCACTTTTCTTCTGTTTTGGAGACAGATTGATTCTTTTGAAGCGGAAGTTCTTCAGTTCAACCTTTTTAATGGTGAACAGGTCACCGTCCTTTTGCTCTTTGTCTTTCTTTTCAATTCTGAATATCCTTGCAAGATTGCTCTTGTATTTGTCACCGGGCTCGGAAATCAAAGTCATGACTGCATCAGAAATGAAAACATTCTTGACATATATCCCATTCTTTGACAACAATCCGGCAGGATTGAACCTTGCCATCAAGCTCCCTGCCCTGAACAGGGTGTCAGAAGGAGGATTCGGACCATTTGGCCACGGGTCATTGTCAATAATACTCAAATCCGTTACTATCAGCGTGTTGAATGGCTGGATTGCAATGCTTCCGAATTCAATCTCACCGTCGAATCTGTTTTGAATGCGGGCCATTGATTTCCGCACGACAAATGTCTGCACCTCAGGAATCTGAAGCGCTATCATGGCAGTCAAAAGAATCGTTGCGACGGCAACTAAGGCCCGAGCCAATATTTTCAGTTTTTTTCTTATGGCAAAACAGCTTTTATAATTCTACAAATTTAACTATTTCGTGGATTTATTCATAAATTTGCGTTGTAGAAAAATTAGAATGACTTAATCATTCCTAAGCATCATGTCAGATATTATTCTTGGTATTGAATCATCGTGTGATGACACTTCGGCCGCTATCATCAAGGACGGTTATCTGCTGTCGAACGTGATTGCCAGCCAGGCAGTCCATAAATCATTCGGAGGTGTTGTTCCCGAACTGGCATCCAGAGCACATGAACAGAACATAGTTCCAGTCGTCAGTGAGGCCTTGCGCCAGGCAGGTGTAGAAGCCGCGGATCTTACTGCCGTCGCCTTCACAAGAGGCCCGGGGCTTCTTGGCTCGCTTCTTGTCGGTACTTCTTTCGCCAAGGCGCTTGCTGTTTCGCTGGACATTCCAATGGTGATGGTCAACCATCTGCAGGGCCACATCCTTGCCAATTTCGTCAAACAGTACGATAGGGAAAACCGCCAGCCGTCATTCCCGTATCTCTGTCTCCTCGTTTCCGGAGGAAATTCACAGATAGTCAAGGTGAGCGGTCCGTTGGAATTTGAGATACTCGGACAGACCATTGACGATGCCGTCGGCGAGGCTTTCGATAAATGTTCAAAGATGATGGGTCTCGGATATCCTGGCGGACCCATAATTGACAAACTTGCCAAACAGGGCAATCCTGACCGTTTCAAGTTTGCCAAGCCTCATGTTCCCGGGCTTGACTACAGTTTCAGCGGCATCAAGACTTCTCTCCTGTATTTCGTCAGGGATGAGATGGCGAAAGATCCTGAATTCATGGAAAAGAACAAGGTGGATATATGTGCTTCTTTCCAGAAGACTCTCATTGACATTCTCATGGACAAGCTTGTCAAGGCAGCGAAGCAGACCGGTATCAAGGAAGTGACCATTGGAGGCGGGGTCTCTGCCAACAGCGGGCTTAGAGAACGCATCGTCTCGGAAGGAAGGAAGCGTGGTTGGAATACATATCTTCCCGAGTTTAAATTCACTACGGACAATGCGGCTATGATAGCCATTGCAGGATATTTTCATTATCTGGCAGGTGAAAGGTGCCCGCTTGACGTGGCTCCGGTTTCACGTATTGCAGATTTTTAGATTATGCGTGAGTTTGAGATAGCCGTTCCTCTCGGACAGGGCCTGAGGCAGGACGAGGTCAAGCGCACTGCTGCCGGACTTTTCCGTCTCAGCCGTAACGCCATCATCCGCGTTATTGATCCCACCCGCCCCGGAAACAAGGATGAAGGGAACGAATCGTTGACATGCGTTGTCGTCCATCGCAGCATAGATGCCCGTGGCAAGGTCTTGTGCCGATATAGGATCGAGGCATATGGCGAGGACGAAAATTATATTCCATACAAACTTTCCGAATATAAGTATGTGCATGATTCAGAGTCGGTTGCTGTTGTTGGAGCTGGTCCTGCAGGCATGTTTGCGGCGCTCAAGCTCCTCACTTTGGGGCTGAAGCCTGTTATCTTCGAGCGGGGGAAGGACGTGCACGCACGCAAGGCGGATATGGCGAAACTGTCGCGTGAAGGTATCTTGAATCCTGATTCCAATTATTGCTTCGGCGAAGGAGGTGCAGGTGCATTCTCTGACGGAAAGCTATATACCAGGTCTTCCAAGCGAGGAGATAACCGTGAAGTCCTCCACCAGCTGGTCCGATTCGGGGCTTCTCCGGACATTCTCATTGACGCTCATCCGCATATCGGTACGGACAGGCTTCCGATTATCGTGGAGAATATCAGACATTGCATTGAGGAGCATGGAGGCGAGTATCATTTCAACTCCCGCGTCACTGACATTGATGTCTGTGCAGATGGGGCGATTGTCCGAACTGCCGCTGGAGATGAGCTGAAGGTGAAAGCGGTCATTCTTGCAACAGGCCACTCTGCATGTGATATATACGAATTGTTCCAATCCAAAGGATGGGAGCTTCAGGCCAAAGGCTTCGCTCTCGGGGTCCGAGTCGAACACCCTCAATCCTTGATAAACGACGCCCGTTATCACGGGCAGTTCGCGCCGGGCATGCCTGCCGCTGAGTATTCGTTCGTCGAGCAGGTGGACGGAAGGGGAGTGTTCTCTTTCTGTATGTGTCCGGGTGGCGTCCTGGTACCGTCTTCAACTGAAGCTGAGACCGTTGTCTTGAACGGAATGTCCAATTCTGCGCGAAATTCCCGTTGGGCCAACGCCGGTGTCGTGGTATCCGTCGAGCCGGAGGATGTTCCGGAGGAGTATGCTTCTTACGGACCGTTCGCATCTATGAATTTCCAAAGGGATGTCGAGAGGAATATGTACAAGGCTGCTCAGAGGTCGTCTGCGGTGCATCCGTTCGCCGCTCCGGCACAGCGTATGGTGGATTTCTGCCATGGCAAGGAGTCGGACAGCCTTCCTGGGACTTCGTATCATCCGGGGGCGGTGGCTGCACCTCTGCACGAGGTTCTGCCTCCTATGGTAGCTTCGCGCCTGCGCAAGGCTTTCCCATTGATAGGCAAAAAGATAAAAGGATATTATACCAACGATGCCCTCCTTCTCGGCGTGGAGTCGCGTACGTCTTCTCCTGTACGTATACCGCGGGACAATGAGACGCTGCAGTGCATTTCTGCTCCGCGTGTTTTCCCTTGTGGAGAAGGGGCAGGATATTCCGGTGGTATCGTTTCATCCGCCATAGACGGTATCCGTTGTGCAGTGGCAGCGGCATCATGTACAAGATAAAAGAAATGTCTATGAAATTCTTATCAATCTTTAAGGAAAACACCAGATACAAAGCATTTTTTCTGTCATTGCTCCTGTCCGCCATCGGTTTCGGCCTTTACAAGGGAGTCATTGACAATTATTTGGCCGAGGTGGCGGGCATCAATGAGATGGAACGTGGCGTTGCCGAGTTCTTCCGTGAGCTCCCAGGCCTTCTTTTAGTGGTGATTCTGGCGGTTTTCTATAGATTCTCCGCTGAGAAAATGTATAGGATGGGCATGGTCGTGATGGTCATCGGAATGACGATGCAGGCCCTTGTATCTCCTTCCAAGTTTTTGGTAATATTGGCCATTTTCATATATTCTACCGGCGAACACATACAGTTGGGCATGAAGAACACGCTTTCACTGGAGTATTCGAAAGCAGGTTTCGGGGGGCAGGCTTTAGGCTACCAGAACTCCATCTATCAGATTGGAAACCTTGCCGGTTATCTCGCTGTGATCTGTGCTTTCGCGGCAGTCTCGAATGCGTCCTTGTTCAAGCCTGTCTTTGTGGTATCCGCCGTATTCATGTGCCTTGCTATGCTTGCCTCGTTCAGATTGACCGGCAACAGTGTCACTGACCCTTCCAAGCGGCGTTTCCATTTCAAGAAGAAGTTCAGGAAATACTATATGCTCGAGGTGTTCTACGGTGCTCGGAAGCAGGTGTTCTTCACTTTCGGACCTTATGTCCTTGTCCTTTTCTATGGAGCTGATGCAGGTGTCATCAGCCTTCTTTTCGCGATTTCCGCGGTGTCATGCTTTATCCTGGCTCCATTTGTCGGCAAGCTGATTGACCGCATCGGATACAAGCCTGTGATGATTGCTGATACATTGATTCTGGTCATTGTATGTTTCTTCTATGGATTCGCGCATCATATCTTCCCGATGCATGCCGCATTTATCGTCTGTTGCGTGAATTATGTGCTGGACTCCGTGATTTCCCTTGCATCAATGGCTTCAAACGTCTATGTGCAGGATATTTCCGACAGTCAGGACGAAATGCGTGCAACTATTTCGACAGGCATTTCCGTGAATCACCTCATTACTGTGTTCATTGCCCTTCTCGGAGGCTGGGTGTGGAAAGTACTTGGCATTGAAACGCTTTTCATCCTGTCAGCTGTGCTGGGACTCTGCAACAGCGCCTATGCCGCGACCATAAAAACGAAAAAAGGGAAAGCTTAGCACATCGCACCGCTACGACCTCCTACCCTTGCTGCATTCCTGCCCTGGGGGGATTCAGAGGGAGCTGGTCGTGTACGACTTTCCCGAGTGCAAAGGTAACACTTTTTTGGATTCCGGCAAGTTATTTCTCCAACATCTTCTTCGCTGCTGACTGCCCTGCAAGATATCCGGTGCTGAATGCAGTCTGAAGATTGTAGCCTCCCGTGTCGCAGTCCATATCCATCACTTCTCCGCAGAAATGCAATCCTTCCACCAATCTGGATTCCATTGTCTTAGCCACTATTTCATCTGTGGAAACCCCGCCTGCGGTGATGACACACCGTTCATATCCGACGAAACCTTCGACAGGAAAGTCCCACTTCTTCAATGCCTCAGCAATCCTTGAAAGGTTGACGAAAGTCTTGGTGACACCTGTGCTGTAATGTCCGAAGCGGTCCTTCACTCCGGGTTTTCGTTGAGAAGTGACGATATCGGGATGAGCTGTCAAGAATGCTGGAATAAGGTCCCACGGCATCAGTTTCCCGAGCAGAATCCGGCATTTTTCCTTGTCATTCCTGCCCCGGCTGCGCGGATCGTCTGTGATTTCATTCCATAGACTCTTGACCCTCGTGGTCACTTCTTCTTGTGTTACGCCGGGCTTCAAGTCCAGCCTTAGAGTGACATGCGAGCCGTTGATCAGAGCTTTAACGCATTTGCGGCTGAGCTGGAATCCCAACGGCCCTTCTAGACCGCCGTCAGTGAAATCAATGTCGCCAAATTCGTTCCCCGCTTCGGAACCTTCAATGAATGAAGCAAGTGAGATGTTTTTCAACTGTATGCCTTCCAATGATTTACCGAACTCAGAGAGGGGAGTGCGCCGGTCAATATGTCCTTTGCCGGTGCTGATCGTATCCGGGACTTTGTATCCTTTCGGAACAAGTGCCGTGAGGGATGGGAAGCATGGCTTGATTTCGTGCCCTAACGCTTCCGCCCATTTATGCCCGTCGCCGGTCGAGCCTGTAGAAGGATAGGAGAGTCCTCCCGTGGCGATGACAAGCTTCCTGCAGCGGTGCTCCAGACCGTCCGACGTGTTCACCTTGAATCCTGTTCCCATGCTCAGGACATCAGTGACCTCACAGCCGGTCACGATCTTCACACCATAGCGTGTGCAGGCTCTCAGCAGTGTGTCCACAACATCTGAGGCATGATAAGACGCAGGGAAGGCCCTGTCCCCCCGCTCAACGACGGTTTGAAGTCCATACTCTTCGAAGAATGCGAGGACAGCCTTGCTGTCAAGATTGTAGAAAGAAGATTTTACAAAATTGGATTTTGAACGTATGTGCTGGGAGAATTCATTCCATTCTTTGACATTGGTGAAGTTGCAGCGCCCCTTTCCGGTTATCATCACTTTTCTGCCGGGGCGTGGCATTTTCTCTAAAACTGTGACTTGAGCGTCACTTCCACTCTCAACCAGTGTCCTGGCGGCACCGTATGCCGCCATCAGGCCCGATGCACCACCACCGATAACGATTATATCAGATTTCATTTTATCTCTGTTCGATTTTACAAAAATAAGAAAAATTGCTTATATTTGCACTCCCAAGCCACTTTAGCTCAGTCGGTAGAGCAGCGCATTCGTAACGCGCAGGTCGCCAGTTCAAGCCTGACAAGTGGCTCAATCATAAACGGAGAGAATGGATTCCATTCTCTCCGTTTATGATAATAATCCTGCCAAATTAACTGACAGGCACAATTTTTGAACAATTTAACGATTTGTTAAAAAATTGTGTTAACATGAAGAATATCGCAGAAGTCAGAAATGACATAATCGCAGCGGCAGAGAAACATTTCAGTCTGCTGGGGTTTGAAAAAACCACTCTGGATGACATCACGGGTGAGAACGGAAGGACAAAAACCTCCATTTATTACCATTTCAAGAACAAGCATGAGATATTCAAATCCGTTATCGAGAAAGAGTTCGATTCTGTCCGTGCGAGCCTTCAGAAGGTTATCGACGAGCAATCAGAAAACCACATTGAAAACGTAAGGAGATATCTGCACACGCGTCATGCCTCCATCAAGGAGCAGGGTGCATACCGCCGTTTTGCTTCCAGCCGTTTCGCGTTAGGCGAGAATCCGATTTCAAGAGTTGTCAGCGATGCCCGTTCTTCATTTGACGAGTGGGAACGGATGACACTTTCCAGCACTATCAGTAAAGGAATTGCGTCAGGACTTGTTCCTGAGACTGTGTCATCGGACGTTTTCTCGAGGACTTTATTGAATATACTGAAAGCGTTGGAGATTCAATTCTTCAATGCGAACGACAAGTCTGAAGTCGAGCAGACATATAACGGTATGATAGATTTAATAATACGTTAGATATGAAAAGGTTTCTATTCATTTTTGCACTTCTGGCAGGTGCGTTGTCCTTCTTCTCCTGTACGAAGGACGCTTCGGAAAAGATGATTGGTTCATACACCTATAAGACCAGCGGGAGCGTCACGTTGATGGCCAAGGCTCTTGTAGGTCTGGATCAAACCACTCTCGCTGCGTATAAGGCGGCCGGAGTCAACGTAGACCCGGTATTGGTGGGACTTTACCCTGAACAGGGTCAGATGCATATTGTTGAAAGCGGTGACAACGGAAAAGCAATCATCACTTTCAATGATCTTTTGGGCAATGCCGATGTTACCGATGCGGAAGTTGACGGTTCGACAGTAACGATTGCCGGCACCCCGGTGAAAGCCGCACAACTGACAGACGGCAATGGCAGAATCGGGGCGGGAATGGTGGTATATACTGGAA
>R27__coassemble_863_pt1 | contig 16201 bp, 14 predicted proteins | sample R27__metabat2_high_PE_015 | metagenome-assembled genome bin R27 | reverse complement strand
CGGAGATATCTCCGGTATTGCTCCAGTTCCCTACGAGGGTGTATGGCCCGAGAGTGTCGTCCGCCACATAAAGAGGAGCGTCGTTGCCTGACATGTAGAACTTGCCGTTGAATTTGGCTACGTCAGGGGCAACCGGGATGCGTGCGACATGCTTGACTTCCTTGTACTCCCAGTTGAGGAGGTCAGTTGACACCCAGGCTCCGCCACCTGTGCAGAACATATAATAAGTGCCGTTGTTTTCCATTACAGTGACGTCACCGGATGCGTTCGCTCCAGATCCTATCTCCATTGGGAGAGGATTGCAGTACTGTCGTTTCAGAGGCTGTCCCTCTGCGCTTGCTGCCAAAGCCATCGCAGCGAGCAGAATTATGAACTTTCTCATATAATAAAGTGTTTATGTTGTCCAAAAACTTCGTCAATTTAGTCAAAAAAACTCAAATTCAGAATTTGGAGAGTCAAATATCCCTATAAATTGGGATTGTCAGGTCCTTGCTCCCGCACTAACTTTGTAAATTGAAAAAGCATCATAAGAAATGAATTGCAGCAGAAACTGTGCGTCCTGCCCGTTTGCATCGGGGACAGTGCCGGGAGAGAAGTGCATCACCATCGATGTAGTCGGAGCCGATCCCGGCGTGAGATGGCTTGATTTCTCGTCTTCCAACGTCGTTTCCGTCGTGCATGGAGGATGGAATCTCCGTTTTCTCAACCTGACCGGGAATGACGTACATATCGGTCGGGAGATTCTTTCCACCAACCCTGACGTGGTCCTCAATATCGTGGACTCCATGAATCTGGAAACCAGTCTCAGGCTTGCCACAAGGCTTATCGATATGGATTCATTCGTGGTAATGGCTTTCATCGGCTATGATAAGCTTCTTGGCACAGGACATTCACTTGATTATGAAAAGCTTGGAAGTCTGTTCGGCTTTCATGCCGCATTGCTTGGAGATGCGGAGGAGAGCTTCAGCCGTCTGCTGTCCCTGATAGTGGATACCTACGGATCGCGCGAGAATCACGCCAGGCACGTTCATGTGCCATACGGCAAGAACGTGGATGAGGCCATTGATGCCATCACGCTGGAAATCGCCGCCGCCCCTCAGCTTGAGTGCTACCATGACCGCTATCTGGCGGTGAGGCTGCTCGAAGATCCGCAGTACATTCATCCAAATATCGCAGAAGCGCAGAATGCCGTGACAATCGTCAAAGTGGCGGCGGACGCTGCAAGGGACTTGGAACGCGAAATTGGCGAGAAGCCATCAGACCTTATCCGCAAGGCCCGTCACGGTTTCATCCACGGTGCCCTGCAGGAGACTCTCATTCATTCCAAGGACAATTCCGACCATACGCTGCTCCAGAAAATCGATTCCCTGCTGACAAGCCGCTGGCTCGGTTTTCCACTGCTCATACTCGTGCTTCTGTGCGTTTTCGAGGCGACTTTCGCGCTTGGAGCGCATCCTCAGCGATGGATTGAAAACGGCATAGGAGCACTTGGCGACCGCTTGCTCGGGGTGATGGCGCCGGGGTGGCTGTCAAGCCTTGTCGTTGACGGAATTGTCCAGGGCGTGGGTGCAGTGCTGGCTTTTCTTCCGAACATCATCATATTGTTCTTCTTCCTGTCTGTACTGGAGGATACCGGATATATGGCGCGTGCAGCCTTCCTTATGGACAAGGTCATGCACCGCATAGGCCTTCATGGGAAATCGTTCATCCCTATGCTGATAGGATTCGGCTGCAACGTGCCCGCAATCATGGCGGCGCGTTCCATAGACGACCGCCGGGACAGGACGCTCACCATGCTGATGATACCGTTCATGTCCTGCTCCGCCCGCCTGCCCGTATATTTGCTGTTCGTGTCTGCGTTTTTTGCAAAGCAGAAGGCTCTGGTGATGATAGGCCTGTATGCGGCCGGCATACTCCTGTCCATTCTTTTCGCCTTTGTAATGAAGCGTACACGGTGGTTCCGCAAACCGGAGGAGGACTATGTGTCGGAACTTCCGGCGTTCCGCAAGCCGACATGGAGAAACACCGGCCTGCATATCTGGGAGAGGGTTTCCGACTATCTGCAGAAAATCTCGACCGTCATTCTGGCCGCCTCCGTAATAATCTGGGCTCTGGAATATTTCCCTGCCGACAGGACTCAGGGAGGGGAGTACAAGGAGGAGTCGTGTCTAGCAACGGTCGGACGTTGGATGGAGCCGGTGACGGCGCCGCTCGGATTCGACTGGAAGATGAACGTATGTCTGCTTACAGGCCTTCCTGCAAAGGAGGCGATAGTCAGCACCATGGGCATTCTCTATCATACCGGTGACGATGAATCATTGGCGGATGCCATGCGCAGTGACGGAAGTGTCTCTCCTGCCGTCGCCCTGGCGTTCATGCTGTTTGTCCTGCTGTATTTCCCGTGCATCGCCACGGTCGCGACGCTTAAACGCGAGATCGGATGGCGCTGGGCTGTTTTCACCGTGGTGCATTCGCTCCTTCTGGCCTGGCTCGTGGCCTTTCTGGTCTTCCGGATCGGAAGTTTCCTGATTTTATGAATCCTGTAGGATATGACACGAAAAAGACCGACTGAAAATCAGCCGGTCTTTTGTGCGGTAGGTGAGAGTCGAACTCACACACCCCAACGGGCACTACCCCCTCAAAGTAGCGTGTCTACCATTTCACCACTACCGCAGTTTTGTAGACCTTGTAAGGTTTTGGGATTGCAAAGATAAGGCGAAATATTTAATTCGCAAACTTTTTTTACGTTTTTTCTAGTCCCTTCCGACAACGGAAAGCAGATATGCGCACTTCTCCGGATTTCCGAGAGTCTTGCCTTCATCGCATGACAGCTTGACACAGTCGTGCCACTCTCTGAGTTCGGTGATGCGGCCCTTGGTAAGTTTCACCACGATGTTCATCGGCTTGCAGTTCAGCACGTCGCATGTGAGGAAAGTGCCGACACCGTAGGAATCCTGGACGCGTCCAGCACAGTACTTGTGGATCTCAATGGCCCTGTCGATGTTGAGCCCGTTGCTGTAGACCACCTGCTTCGTGGCCGGGTCAATGCCGAGTGACTTGTATTTTGCGATGATCTTCTCCGTTTGCTCCTCCTCGTTGCCGCTGTCAACGCGCAGACCCTTGTACATCATGGCCATACGCTTTGACAGATTGTTGAAGAACACCTTGTCCCCGAAACAGTCATAGAGATAGATGCCGTTGTCGCCGTCATAGACGTCGCTGAACTTTTTCATCACGTTGAAATTGCATTCGAAGATGCCGCTGACCGTCTCTTCGAAGGAGATCAACTGATGGGACATGGTTCCAAGGCACTTGGTGCCGTATTTCATGGCGAGCCAGACGTTGCTGGTACCGGTGAATATCCCCGGCCACTCCTGTGACTCGTAAACGTCCTTCATGGTCTTGACGACCATCTCCTGATGGGCGAAGGAGAGACGGCGGCGTGTGCCCATGTCTCCGAAGGTGAGGCCGTTGGAGAATATCTGCACGGCTTTGTCGTATGCGCGCTTCCGCTCGATTTCCGCATTGTATGTCTTCAGGTCCCCCCGGATCTCATGCATAAGCTCGGAGATGGATGAAAGGATGGGCATTTCCCACATGATGGTGGAGAACCATTTCCCGCATACGGTTATGTCAAGATAGCCTTCTTCGTCCTGCTCTATGTGAACTTCTTTCGGATTGAACCTGTATCCTTTCAAAAAAGTGAAAAACCACAGCGGAAGAAAGTAGCAGGTGTCTTGCATATATTTTATTTCTTCCGGTGTTATGGCTACTTCCGCCATTCCGTCAATCTGCTCCTGGAGCATGGCGGCAAATCCTTTCGGGTATTTTGTCCGGTTTCTGTCGAAGAAAGAATACTCCACCTCGGCCCGCGGATATTGTTCGAGGATATAGTACTGGCAGGTGAAAGTGTAGAGGTCGTTGTCTGTGAAATGAGTTACTATCTGTCTCATTATCTCGTTTTTAAGCTGTTGTCCGAAATGATTTTTTCAAGAGTTGACCCATCGTCGATGGAGCCGGTGAATTCCTTGAGCACCACAATACTGTCCTTGAGCCCGAGCTCTATGAGGCGCTTGACAGTAAGCCCGACGCAGTAGTCTCCGCAGAGGCCGCATACATCGATTTCGTCACTGTTCCTGAGAAGCCTGAGCTGGTTGTCCGTGATTTTCCTGTAAGCTTCATACTCCTCTTCGTATGACCGGTCACCCTTATGGTAGTAGGAAACATGCTGTCCGGCCGTGTCAATGGCGGAGAGCACTTCGTCAGGAAGTGATGCGCCCCAACTGTATTTAAGGCAATGGACAGGCCAGATGCCTCCGTTCCGCTTGAAAGAGCAGTGGCTCAGCGGATGCCAGTCCAAGGTGAAGTAAATATTGTCATATTCCGGCACCAGAGCTGCTATTTTGGAAGGAAAAGTTTCCGCACCGGAAACGTAAAGAGACCCTTTCGGGTCGTAGAAGTCTTTCTGAAGGTCAACAATAATGAGTGTTTTCATTTGCGTATGAAGTCTTTAGCGCTTGCAAATATATAAAAAATACCTAACTTTGCCGTCACTTCTCTCGAGTAGGGAAGGATTTAGGTACAAACTTAATAAAAACAGATTCACAATGGCTGTTAAAATTCGTTTACAGCGCCACGGAAAGAAGAATTTCGCATTCTTCCACATTGTTGTGGCTGATTCACGTTCACCACGTGACGGTCGTTTCATTGAGCAGATCGGCTCATACAATCCGAACACAAACCCTGCCACCATCGTTCTCGATTCTGAAAGGGCTCTTGCATGGATCAAGGTCGGTGCACAACCTACCCTTACCGCACGCCGCATCCTCTCTTACGAGGGTGTCCTCCTCCGTCATCACCTTGACGGTGGTGTAGCAAAGGGAGCTCTCACACAGGAGCAGGCTGACAAGAAGTTCGTTGACTGGAAGGCTCAGAGAGACGCCAAGATCGTAGCCAAGAAGCAGGGTCTCAGCAAGGACGCCGCCGTTAAGGCAAAGGCTGCTCTTGAGGCTGAGGCAAAGGTCAACCAGGAAAGAGCTGAGGCTATCGCAAAGAGAAAGGCCGAGGCTGAGGCTGCTGCCGCTGCAAAGGCCGCCGAAGAGGCTGCCGCTGCCGCACAGGCTGAAGAAGCTCCTGCAGAGGCTTAATTATGTCTGAGGCAAGTTCTGACTCATTGCTTCAGATTGCCAAGGTACTGAAGTCCAACGGTACGGAGGGCGGTCTCCTTTTGGGATTCCGTGACGTCTCACCGGAGGACATCGATCTTAAGGAACCGGTGTTCATCCATTTCGATGGGCTTCCGGTTCCGTTTTTCTTTGAATCTTTCCAGCGCAAGGGCAATGACAAGGCCATAGTGCATCTCACCGATATCCGTTCGCTTGACGAGGCGGAGGAGGTCGTCGGCAGTGCCGTTTATGCGGAGGAGGATACCATCGAGGGATATGAAGATGACGGAGAGATGTCCCTCGAGGATTTCATAGGATGGACCATCTTCAACCGCGATGTCCGTGTCGGCGAAGTCGTCGACTATGAGGATATTCCAGGCAATCCATGTCTGTATGTGGATACGGAAAACGGACAGGCGATGATTCCTCTTCACGAAGATTTCATCCTGTCCGTCGATCCTGAGTCCGGTGAGATGTCCATGGACCTTCCGGACGGTCTCGTATAGTCCTTAAATGGAATATCCTGTTTCAGCCTCCATCTTCAAATCTTCATAGAAGGCGGAGATGGTCGTCTGCATATATGGGATGAGCCAGAGATAGCCGATGCCCAAAGTCAGAAAACCGAGAAGGATCCATCCTATGAAACTGAGTTCGAGATAGAAGAGGTCGAACTTGTGGCCTTTCATCATGCTCTTGCTTTTGCGTATGGCGTCAATGGCCTTCATTTCAGGATTGTCCACAAGTATATATGGAGTCATGGCGTAAGCGAATGACATCACGATTCCCGGAATGAACAGAAGCAGGCACCAGAGCACAATAAATACAGTCATCAGGAAAAATCCCCATATATTGTGGAGATAATTCTTGAAACCGAAGTTGAAGATGTTGTTTGTCAATGCGCTGTCGCCGTTCTTGAAAAGGGCCTTTGTAGAGTTGTAGTAGCCGATTTCCACCGGTCCGACAATCAAAATGCTAAGCACCAGACTGGCACCGGTCAATGCTCCGAGAACCCCTGGAGTAGTCGGAAGCCATATCTGTGAGAGCGATTCGCCTCCGGTAACAGTGAGGCAAATGGCGAAGAACACTATGGTCGCTACAACGGCAGGCGCCCAGTTCCCCTTGAGGGCACTGAGCGCTGCATCCTTATATTCCTGATTGGTTCTCATATGTCAGTTCAATCAGTGACTAGAAGTTCCACTTGGCTCCGAGGCAAGGGTTGCACATGAAGCCCTTGTTGCCTGCGAAGTTATATGAAAGTTCGATCTCGCCACCGAGGTTGAGATGCTCTCCGAGTGCATACCAGAGCTGAGGCTCAGAAAGAACTGAGACCTTGGTTGTGCTGAGGTCAGCGAATACGCTGTTGTTTCCCCAGATGTCGATGAATCCCTTGAAGCAGAGACCCTTGGCTCCGAAGAGGTCATTGAATCCCCATACACCTGAGAACTTGAGAGGAACGTCAGCCTCGCCAACGCCTAGGTGTGCGTCATACATGACTGCTGCGGTGAATGTGTTGTTGTAGTCCTTTGAGTGGAAGAAATACTTTGCTCCGACGCAGAGAATACCTGCACCCCATGTGCTTCCATCATACTCGATGTGAGCGCTGAAATCCTTGAGATCGGAATCCTGCCAGAAATTGATGCCGCGCTCGATTTCGAAATATGAACCGTTGATGGCGCTGCTGAGATTGGCATCGCGCTGATTGCCCTGAGCATAGTAATGATCGATGAAGAAGAAAGTGTCTCCGTACTCGTCACCCTTGAACATCTCGAAGGTGGTGGTTACATACTGGCGGCCTTTTCCAAAGTCATAGAAAGTCTGAAGGTTGGTCTGAGCCTTCGCTCCTTGAGCGAAGAACAGAACAGCGAAAGCTGCTGCAAGGAGTCCCTTTTTCATTGTAGTTAAAAGTTGATTATTTGATTACTAAGTTAGTTATTAGGCGGTTCATTTCCAAATAAACAGAGTGTCACTGTCAAATATTTCCAATAATTACTTCACCATCCTTGCCGGCATCCACTTCTATAGCGGATGACCTGCGTACAGAGCCTTCAAGGACGGCCTTCGCGAGCTTGTTCACCAGCTCCCTTTGAATCAGCCTTTTGACCGGACGGGCTCCATAAGTCGGATCATATCCGTCTACGGTCATCATGTCTTCGAAGTTTTTGGTATATGTCAGTGAGATTCCGTCCTCAGCCAGCTTGTCCTGAAGCATCCGCATCTGTATGCGTACTATTTCACGGATATTGTCCGGAGTCAGGACATCGAATGTGATGATTTCATCGATTCTGTTCAGGAATTCCGGTCTCATCGCGGCCTTGAGCTCGTCCTCCTTGAGGTTGGAGGTCATGATGAGTATGGTGTTCTTGAAATCCACAGTACGTCCCTTGTTGTCCGTAAGTCTCCCGTCATCAAGCACTTGCAGGAGGACATTGAAAACATCAGGATGGGCTTTCTCTATTTCATCGAGCAGGATCACGGAATAAGGCTTCCTCCGTACCGCTTCGGTCAGCTGACCTCCTTCGTCGTATCCTACGTATCCCGGAGGCGCACCGACAAGGCGGCTGACGGTGTGCCTTTCCTGATATTCGCTCATGTCGATGCGGGTCATCATCGACTCATCATTGAAAAGGAATTCCGCCAGAGCTTTTGCAAGTTCGGTTTTTCCAACACCGGTGCTGCCGAGGAAAAGGAATGATCCTATCGGCCGCTTCTCGTTGGAGAGCCCGGCGCGGGAGCGTCGTACGGCGTCCGATACAGCCTCAATGGCGTTTTCCTGACCGACAACCCTCTTGTGCAATGCTTCTTCCATGCGCAGAAGCTTGTCCTTCTCGCTTTCCAGCATTCTGTTTACAGGAATGCCGGTCCAGCGCGCTACGACTTCCGCAATGTCTTCGGGAGTGACAGCTTCGGTGATGATCGGATCCTTGATTTCCGACTGCTTGGCGGAAAGTTCATCGATTCTCTTCTGTGCGGCGGCTATCTTGCCGTAGCGGAGCTCGGCCACTTTCCCGTAGTCACCGGAACGTTCGGCCTGTGCGGCTTCGTTCTTATAGTCATCTATCTGCTGCCGTGCGCTTTGAAGGTCGCTGAGAATGCCCTTCTCAGTGTTCCATCGCTGCATCAGCTCCTCGCGTTTCGATACGAGCTCCTTGAGTTCGGCATCGATTTTCTCCATTTTCAGAGATACTCCTTCGCGCTTTATGGCCTCCTTTTCTATTTCCAGCTGACGGATCTGGGAGTTGAGGATGTCGATAGGTTCAGGCACCGAGTTCATTTCAAGACGGAGCTTGGATGCAGCCTCGTCAACAAGGTCTATCGCCTTGTCCGGAAGGAAACGGTTGTTTATGTACCGGTGCGAAAGATTCACTGCCGCGATGAGCGCATCGTCCTCTATCCTGACTCTGTGGTGGTTTTCATATTTCTCCTTCAGCCCGCGCAGTATGGCGATGCTCTCTGCCGGTGTCGGCTCGTCAACCATCACCTTCTGGAATCTTCTCTCAAGGGCTTTGTCCGTTTCAAAATACTTCTGGTACTCGTCAAGAGTCGTGGAGCCTATGGTGCGCAGTTCCCCTCGTGCGAGAGCCGGTTTGAGGATATTGGAGGCATCCATTGCGCCGCTGGAGCGCCCGGCCCCTACCAGCGTGTGGATCTCGTCTATGAAAAGAATGATTTCTCCGTCGCTTTCAACGACTTCCTTGACCACTCCCTTCAGTCTCTCCTCAAACTCACCCTGATATTTTGCTCCCGCAATCAGGGAACCCATGTCGAGCGAGTAAACCTTGCGGCTTTTGAGGTTCTCCGGAACGTTGCCGTCCACAATTTTGGCCGCAATGCCCTCGGATATGGCTGTCTTGCCGACTCCGGGCTCTCCGACCAGAATAGGGTTGTTCTTTGTCCTGCGGCTGAGAATCTGCAGAACCCTTCTTATCTCCTCGTCCCTGCCGATGACGGGGTCGAGCTTTCCTTTTGACGCCAGTTCGTTGAGGTCAGTGGCGTATTTGTTCAGAAACTGATAATTTGTGTTTTCCATAATCGTGACAATACAAACATAAACCAAAAATCGTCTGCCCTTGCGGGCAAACGATTCCGGTCAAATTATATTCCAACAGTGGAAAACTGACAAACTGTCAGTGCGGAGCCTTCGATTATTCAGCTGTAGGAGCAGTAGGAGCCTCCTGCTGGATAGGAGCTGTAGGGAACTCAGGCTGTGACTGTGTGGCAACGTTCTCAATCTTGTTTGTAACGTCCATGTCAGCACCGTTAGTGCCGGTCGTGAAGGATGTGATGATGGATACAACAAGGATGAAGGCGACAAGACCCCAAGTGAATTTCTCAAGGATGTCGGCTGTCTGTCTGACACCGAATGTCTGGTTTCCTGCAACGAAATTGCTTGCAAGGCCGCCTCCCTTACTGTTCTGGAGAAGAACTACGATGACGAGAAGAACCGCAGCGATAAGGATGAGGACTGTCAGGATTGTAAAAAATGCGTTCATATCTAATGTCTTTAATTATCTGTAAGTTGAGCCAATTTTTCAATAAGGGATGCAAAGTAAGCACTTTTTTCTGGATATCGCAAAATTAGTTTGGAATAAATGTACTTTGCCTGCTCAAAATGATATTGTTCCAAATAAATTTGCGCCAGCGTTTCTGTGCAGAAAGCGTCCGGTATGTCCCCTTCGAAAACATCCTTGCTCTTTTCTCCAACGACATTCGTGACGAAAGAAGGGTAGATGCTGTCGTTGGCTCCTTTGACCGAGTCATATTCATCCTGAGAGAAATAATCTCCCCCGACCACTCTTACTTTCGGCTTTACTTCTTTGGGCTGCGCTTCTTTCCTGTTGGATGTCAGGCGGTCGAGAACATCCTTGAGATTCTTGTCGGAATAGTCGTCTGTCCTGACTGAACGGACAATGTCCGAAACTATCCTTCTGGATCCGATATAAAGAGCGTTTGTGGCAAAATCGGCATTCGAGCCGCCCATCCTGGCTATCCTGATGCACATCTCCTTGCGTGCGCATCCGAACCAAGGGTACAGGTTCACCACTCCGACCAGTTCCTCTATGGTGATGTCCTTGAGGTCTATGTTTTCAGCAGTTACCATTGTGCTACAGTAGCGTTGAATATGTCATCTATGATTTTTTCTATGATTTCCTGACATAGAGTGGACTCTACGGCGTCAAGCGATTGAGTGGAGTCGTAGTCGGCGTAAGCGGAGAAATTCTGCTCAAGGTCATCTTCCGGATGTTTCCTGTTGGTGAACTTGATTTTAACAGTTACGGTCAGCCTGTTCTGGGCGGCCACTTCGTCTGCGGTGATGGCTGCCGCGGACACGTCATATCCGGTCACCTCGCCTTCGATTTCCAAGTCTCCGTCCATCTCGACCTGTTCAAGCCTTGTCATTTTCCTGAACTGTGTCCTGAGGGCTTCCGTCAGGTCATTGCTGAGTGACGGATTCACTTTCTGCGCTTTGTAATCGAAGTAATTCAGCGTGACAGTCTGCACGTCAGGCTGGATGGACGTGCCGGAGAACGAATAAATGCCACAGCTTGACAGCAACGCCGAAATCAGTGTTGCCAGGACTGCGGAACGGAAGGTGGACAGTATCTTCTTTGAATTCATCTCGTGTTAGTGTCTTTTGAGAGTCTTCTGTAAAGAGTGCGTTCGGATATGCCAAGCTCTGCCGCTGCCAGTTTGCGGTTCCCGTTGTGCTTTTCCAAAGCTCTTTGGATGAGATCTTCGCTGACCTTTTGCAATGACAGATCCGCAGGAGCTTCATGGGACGGTACAGCAGTTTCTGTATCCTGCCACTCTGCTTCCAGAGCCTCACTCTCCTGGCTTTCCGGTTCTTCGTCCCGCTCCGGTGCGGGAAGGCTGCGGACTTGCGCCGCTGAACCGCTTCCGAACACGGCAGCGTTCAATCTTTCCACGTCATGTCTCAAATCAAGAATAGCCTTGATGAGCATCTTTTTCTCTTCGTCGCTGAAACTGCTTTTGTCCTCACTGACAGCCGGCAGGGTAGTCCCTTCTTCTTTCGGAATATACTTCTTCAGCGTTTCCGCATCGATTTCAAGGCGCTCCGCTCCGGGGGTAAGTTTGACGGATTCCAATGCAGAAACTGTTTCAGTGACGTTTTTCAGCTGGCGTATGTTGCCTGGCCAACGGTAATTCCGCAGCACTATGATGGCATCATGGTCAAGCGCTATCTTGCAAACGCGGTATTTCTCAGAGAAGTCCGAAGTGAACTTTCTGAACAGCAGGTATATGTCATCCTTGCGCTCTCGCAAGGCCGGCATCTTTATCTGTATTGCATTCAACCGATAATATAGATCCGCGCGGAATTTGCCCTGGCTTACAGCGTATAGCAAGTCAACGTTTGTGGCTGCGACGACGCGTACGTCGGTCTTTTCCACCTTGGAGGAACCCACTTTGATATATTCCCCGTTCTGAAGGACTCGCAGGAGCATCACCTGGGTGCTCATCGGCAACTCTCCGACTTCGTCCAGGAACAGCGTGCCTCCGTTAGCCTCTTCGAAATAGCCTTTTCTGGTCTCTGTCGCTCCGGTGAAAGCGCCTTTCTCGTGCCCGAAAAGTTCTGAATTGATGGTGCCCTCGGGGATTCCGCCGCAGTTTACGGCGAAATATTTACCGTTCTTCCGGAGACTGTACTGGTGAATGATTTTAGGGATGTTCTCCTTGCCGACCCCGCTTTCCCCTGATATCAGGACTGTCAGATCTGTCGGAGCCACAGCCACGGCAGTCTCCAGCGCCCTGTTGAGCGCCGGATCGTTGCCGATGATATCGTATCTGTTCTTAAGTTTCTGTAATTCTTGTGTATCCATAAAATCATGGGTACTGTCTTTGAATCAGAAGACAGTACCTTGCAAATTTAAGAAATCATTTAATAGAAGCCAATTTTATTTGATGATGTCCTTGACCTTCAGCTCGTGCACCTCTCCGTAACGTGCGAGTCCTTCCATATCGGTCTTTTTCTTGTCCCCGACAATGACCCATACAGGTTTCTTGCCTTCTATTTCCTTGCTCCAGAACGCTTTGAGCGTTTCAGGGCTCAAATTGTCAATGGCCTTGAAGAATTCAGGAAGGGGATCGGTCTCATATCCTGCATTCTTTTGCTTTGATATAGTCGCTGCCATTGTGCGGAAATGAGGATATCCTGTAATTTCCTCGAAAATGAGTTCTTTCTGAAGCATGTTGATCCTCTTGGCGTCGAACGGAGTCCGGCTGACGAGTGAGTCCACGACTGTCATGGCCTCGATGGTCTTGTCGCACTGCGTACCGACATAAGCGTTGAGGTATGTAGGGTCGATGGCTCTTCTGTTGTAGCTGGTCTTTTGATAAGAGGCGCTGGTGGCGTAAGCGAGCGAGCGGAATTCGCGTATTTCCTGGAAGAGGAGGGAACCCATGCCGCCTCCGAGGTATGAACCGTATGCATACGATGTGTATCTGGATGGAATGTCGGTAAGTTTGTCTCCGGCAATGAAGGCGAAGATGTTCGCCTGCGATGCCTTAGGCTTGTCTACGAAATAGACGGCCGGCTTGTTGTCAAGCACGATGGTCCTGTAGTCGTAATGCTCAAAAGGAACGGCGGATTTCTCGAACTGGAACCTTTCTGAGAGCTCAGTGGCGACCTTCTCGGCGTCGATTCCGCCTGAATAGCAGATGTCACATCCGAAGGTGCGGGCCTTTTCGAAGGCCTCCAGCAGTGATTTGATGTTGATTCTGCCCTTTTCTTCGAGGAATGGCGAACCGTCTTTGCCGTAAAGGACATAAGCCTGCAGGGCGCTTGAAATACTGCCGGCATCGCGCTTGCTCATGATGTTGTCCATCGTTTCATTCTCCTTGATGATGCCGATGGCCTTCTTGTCTGTAGCCGGAGAGTTGACAAGTTCCGCGACCAGGTCCAGGGTGTGCTCGAATTTGTCGTCGAATCCGCTGAAACTTATAGTGGTTTCACTCTCGTTGACTGTTATGCCAAGGCTGCCTCCGATTTCTTGCAGGGCCTTGCGGTGTGTTTCGTAATCCATATCCGCGCTGCCTACGAGATTCAGGTATGTAGCGGCTCTTTCAAGCTCAGGGATGGCGATGGTTCCGACCTTGTAGGTGATGTCAAGGTTGAATATGTCGTTGACAGGGTTATCGACGGCATAGAGCTTTACGTTAGGCGTGATGTCCTGGATCCGGGCTTCCTTTTCACGGTCGATGACCGGCATGGGAGGGACGATTTTCGCCGCCTGCTCGAGAAGGGCTTCGGCGTATTCGGATGATGCGGCCCTGTTGGCAGGGATTACGCTCTTGTAAGGCGGCTTCTGAAGGTTGTCCTTCTCCGGATCTCCGAACTTCTTGTTTATTGCAAGGAAGTTGTCAGTGAAATACTTGTTGGCAAGTGTGACGATGTCATCCTTTCTGAGCCTGCCGATGATTTCAGACTCATCGATGACACTCTCCCAATCCTTCCCCTGTGCGTATGCGTTGACCATAAGGTCAAGACGGCCGCTTTTCTCTTCAAGCAAGGAGATGAGCTCGCGCTTGTAGGACTGCTTGCAGCTTTCGAACATATTGTCGTCGATATTGCCGGCCTTGATGTCTTCGAGAACGTCGAGAACCATCTTCTCCGCCTTCTTCCTGCTTTGGCCGAAAAGTTTTGGGACGATGAGAATAGGGAAAACACCGGCTTCGTTGAAAGCCATATCCGGGTACATGCACATGGCGGCGGTAAGTTTCCGGTCTGTGGTGAGTTTGTCAAGAAGGCCGATTCCTTCGGCATTGTTCAGGAGATACCCCAGGAAACTGAGCGGCAGGCAGTCGGAGTCTTTCTGGGAAGGGGCGCGGAAGCAGAGTGCCTCAATTTTGATGACAGGAATTTTGGCAAGGGCCTCTACACTTTGCTGGCCGTTGTATGCAGGGAGCGTCGGCACCGCTGTGTCGTTGGCATTGCCGCGGCGGATGCGGCCGAAAGTCTTTTCAAGAATAGGGAGGGCGGTTTCTGCGTCAATATCTCCCGTGAGCATAAGTCCCATGTTGTCAGCGACATAGTATTTCTCGAAGAACTCCTTCATCTGATTGAGGCGAGGGTTCTTGAGGTATTCGGTGGTACCGATGACGGGGTATGCGTATGGAGTGCCTTTGTATCCTTCAGACAGGATCATGTTGCTGAAAGCGCTGAGCTCCTGATTGTCGGAGCGGTTCTTTTCTTCATAGACAGTCTCGAGCTCGCTCTGGAAGAGGCGGAACACCGGATTCATGAGCCTCTCGCTGTTGAGCTCCGCCCATTGCTCGAGATAAGACGATACGAATTCATTGTGATAGACTGTCACGTCCATGCTGGTGTAAGCGTTCAGGCCGCTGCCTCCGCACTGAGTGATGAGATTGTTGTACTCATTCGGGATGGCGTAGTCGCTGGCCTTGATGTTCAGACGGTTGATTTCCAACTGGATAGCTTTACGGTCTTCGTCGTCGGTGGCTTGGGCGAGTTCGTCATATTTCACCGCGATGCTGTCGAGGTATGGTTTCTCGGCGGCGTAGTCGATAGTTCCGATTTTCTCGGTGCCCTTGAACATCATGTGCTCGAAATAGTGGGCAATTCCGGTTTCCGGGCAGTCCTTGGCTCCGGCCTTGACCACCACTGCGCCGTAAGCCGTAGGCTGGCTGTGGTCTTCGTTGATCCAAACGGTCATGCCGTTGGAGAGGTTGAAGGTTTTGACGTTGAGCGCGTCAGGTGTCTGCCCGGAAGCATATACGCATGCCATGGCGGCGCAGATGACGGTTGTGATGATTCTCTTCATATCTTTTTTCTATTTGTTTATGTCGGTTGATCCTTTTAGGTTTTCTGACTGCGGAGACCTTTGCGGTATTTGGCTGATACACAGCTTATTGTTCTCCTTGTTCATTTTGTATTGTGGCTTTTTGCAGGGAGTTGCCGCCATCATTTGTCAGCTGTGGATCTCAACTCTGTTGCTGCGTTTCCTTTTCGCTTCCGTTGTCCGGGCGGTACTCAAGAATGTCGTTCGGAGTGCAGTCGAGGATGCGGCAGATGGCATCCAGCGTGCTGATGCGGATTGCGCGCACCTTGCCGGTCTTGAGGATCGACATGTTCGACAGCGTGATCCCCACCTGCTCCGACAGTTCGCTCAGCGTCATCTTCCGCTTCGCCAGCATCACGTCTAAGTTAATGATTATCATAATCTCAGTCTTATTATCATATTCCGTGCCTCATTTCTCACATTCCTTCCCTTCTTTCATATTTTTCTCCGTTCCACCTTTCCGTTCCACCTTTCCGTTTCACCTTTCCGTTTCACCTCTCCATCATCGCTCTCTCACATTCCTTCTCTCTCAAACAATCTCCTGCCACGGCAGCTTACACCATGAATTCCTGGTCCTCCTTCATCTGGCGGCCCATCTTGAATATCTCGGCAAACAGAAGGAATGTAATGCCGATGGCAAGTGGATAGATGCTCGGCCTGTACATAACTACTTTGTATCCTTCAAAGGCAATGTTTGCCCGAATGAAAGCATATTCGATATAATTTGCAACAAACTCGGCGATGAACCACAGAATGAAGACTCCCGCCATGCTACGAAGTTTCCACTCGTTGTCTTTGATGAATATCTCACCTCCCTTTATTGCAGAGACAAAACTGAATAGCAGCCAAACGAAAAAGATGCCGGCAAAAATAGTAAGTGTCACAAAAACAGTGGATATCCATTCGTTTTTATTGGTTTTGTCCGGGAGGAGAACTCGGATGTCACGTAAAGACATGCTGACAGTCTTTCGTGATGCAGTGTTCAGAATATCTTCAGGATATTCGCTATAGTTCGTCGGAATCAGTTTGACCATGCATTTCCGATTGATTTTTTCAGCGACATTCCTGCCGACATTATATCCTGCCCCATAAGCCTTGCTTCCGGTCATTTCTGAATACTCTTCAAAAGCATCCTGCTCGCCATCAATCCATCCTTCTTTGAAATCTCCTGATGTACTGAAAGAAACAAGACCGAGGGCCAGGGACAGAAGAAGCAGTGTA
>R27__coassemble_776_pt1 | contig 17606 bp, 16 predicted proteins | sample R27__metabat2_high_PE_015 | metagenome-assembled genome bin R27 | reverse complement strand
AGCCTGCAGAGGCGGCATCTGTGACGGAGTGCTCAACGGTGACATATACATAGTAGGCGGAGGCGACCCCACCATCGGAGACAGTGAAGGTGCCTCCATTCCTCTCCAGACCATATTCTCCGAATGGGAGAACATCATCCGCGCCGCAGGAATCACCCGCATCGAAGGCCGGATCATCGGTGACGGCAGATGGTTCGACGGAGAGCATCAGAATCCTTCATGGATGCTGGAGGACTGCGCCGCCGGTGACGGGACCGTCCTCACCGCCCTGAGCTTCAACGGAGGCCTGCAGAGTTTCAACGTCAGCCCCGGAGTGAATCAAGGCGACCCCGTCAAGGTGGAAGCAGTCTTCCCCGAAACGCCTTGGATGACCTGGTACAACAGTTGCACCACAGCCGCTGCCGGGACAGGAGACAGGCTGTACTACTCTACAACAGAACTGACACCGGCTGCCTCCATGACCGGAACGCTCGCCCTCAACACAAGGCAGAAAAGAATTACCTGCGCAAACTGTTTCGGAGCGATGACTTGTGCATATTATTTCTACCGATACCTTGAGAACAAAGGTATCGTTGTGGCAGAAGGCCCTGCGGACATAGACAGGAACGGATTGATCCGCGATTTCGTGGCGGAAGATTCTTTGCCGGAGGCCGCCGTTCAGGACAGCCTGAATTACATTGGTGAAACATTTTCCAAGCCACTTTCAGAAATTGCGAAGCACACCAACAACGTCAGCAACAACTACTACGCTGAAAGCTTCCTGAGGACCCTCTCAAAAGAGAAAAGCGGTTCCGCCTGTTATGATGCCTGCCGGGAGCAAACAGCCTCTTCCCTCAAGAGTTTGGGTGTATCCGGAATCGAAAGGATGCAGTTCTTCGACGGGAGCGGCCTGAGCCGCAAGAACTATGTCACACCCGAGTTCTTCGTGCGCTTCCTTACTGCAATGAAACCCTCACCGGCATACACGGCGTTCCTGCAATCGTTGCCTCAGCCCGGCATGGGCACATTGTCAACAAGAATGTCCACCGCCTCAGCGGAAACCAGGGCGAGAGTGTTCATGAAAAGCGGTTCAATGAACGGCGTACGCTGCTATAGCGGATACATTCTCCCGTCCACCGGAAACGAAGAGGACATGATAGTCTTCTCTTTCCTGACCAACAACACTGTAGTAGCGACATCCAGAATGAATTTCATCATCGACAAGACGGTCAGTCTCCTGGCCGCAGAAAACTAAGAATGCCAATGGCCGGAACAAAGACAAAATCCATCTGGTTCTGCACTTCGTGCGGCAATGAAAGTCCCAAATGGATGGGGCGGTGCCCAGCATGCGGAGAATGGAACACTATGGTCGAAGAGCCGAAGGACAACAAAAAATCCACAGGTCCAAGCAGCTCCGGGTATCAGCAGCCCGGAGAGCGCCGCCGCCCGGTTCAGATCCGGGACATAGAGACTTCCGGAGAAAACAGGATATCACTCGGAAGCGGTGAAGCGGACCGCATTCTTGGTGGTGGGATCGTCCCCGGATCCCTTGTCCTCATCGGAGGAGAGCCCGGTATTGGAAAGTCAACCCTCTCGCTGCAGATTCCCCTTCACTGCGACAGCCTGCGTACACTCTATGTCACCGGAGAGGAAAGCGTCAATCAGGTAAAGATGCGCGCTGACCGTTTGGGAGGCAGCTCCGCCCAATGTTTCATTTTCAGCGAGACACTGATGGAGAACATCATTGAGGAAGCACGCCGGATGATGCCGGACCTGATGATTGTGGACTCCGTACAGACCATGTACACTGATGCTGTGGAATCCGCTCCCGGTTCCGTTTCTCAAATCAAGGAAGTGGCTGCCCGGCTTCTGCGTTTCGCCAAAGAGACAGGAGTCCCCGTGATTCTGATAGGGCACATCACCAAGGACGGATACATCGCCGGGCCGAAGATACTTGAACATATTGTGGACGTCGTCCTTCAGTTCGAAGGCGAGGACAGAGGAGCATACAGAATCCTGAGAAGCATCAAGAACCGTTTCGGTTCAACTTCTGAAATCGCTGTGTTCGAAATGACAGGAAGCGGTTTGAGAGAAGTCGCAAATCCTTCCGAGATACTGATACCGATGCACCGGCAAGGGCTGAGCGGCACTGCCGTAAGCGCCATGCTTGACGGCACAAGGTCCTTTCTCTTCGAAGTGCAGGCTCTCGTCAGTTCTGCGGCATACGGCACAGCGCAACGTTCTGCGACCGGGTTTGACGTCAAACGGTTGAACATGCTCCTCGCGGTTCTGGAACGCAGGGCCGGATTCCACCTAAACGCCAAGGACGTGTTCCTGAACATCGCAGGAGGCTTGAAAGTCAGCGACCCCGTCTGTGATCTTGCCGTCATCTGCGCCGTGCTGTCGTCCAATTTTGATTTCGCCATCCCTTCAGACGTGTGCTTCGCCGGAGAAGTGGGGCTCAGTGGAGAAATCCGGCCCGTAGCTCAGACAGAAAGACTCATAAACGAAGCCGCAAGACTTGGATTCAAGAAGATATATATATCATCATTCACGTCCACAACACAGAGCGTGAATGGTATCAACATTATTAAAGTAGCTGACGTACAGGCACTTGTAAAAACTTTGTTCAAATGAAAAAGACTGTTTTGGTTTCTGGCGGAGCCGGTTTCATCGGCAGCCATGTGACTGTGGAGCTCATCGGGGCAGGATATGATGTAGTAGTGGCGGACAATATGTCAAACTGTGATTTCACTTGTTTCAACGGGGTCACTCAAATAATCGGAAGGGAGCTTCCTTTTATCAGGATGGATTTCTGCGACACTCAAGCCGTTGACAGCCTTTTCAGGGAAAACCGCATCGATGCCGTCATTCATTTCGCGGCATTCAAAGCTGTCGGAGAATCCGTTGCCGAGCCTCTGAAATACTACAGCAACAATCTCGTTTCCTTCCTCAACGTCCTTCAGGCATCACGCCTCCACGGATGCTCCAACGTTCTGTTCTCCTCTTCCGCGACAGTGTACGGCGAGCCGGACACTCTTCCTGTCACGGAGCAGTCACCGCGCCAGCCCGCAACATCCCCATACGGAAACACCAAACAGATGTGCGAAGATTTTCTCCGCGATGCCGTCAAGGCATACCCTGGAAAGACCAACGGCATCGCCCTCAGATACTTCAACCCTATCGGAGCCCATCCTTCCGCCCTTATCGGGGAACTTCCGCGCGGAGTGCCGAACAACCTTGTCCCTTTCATCACACAGACCGCAATAGGAAAACGCGAATGCCTCAGCATCTTCGGCAATGACTACCCTACCCCGGACGGGACCTGCCAGCGCGACTACATCGACATCGTGGATCTGGCAAAGGCACACGTGGCTGCCGTTTCCCGTATGATCGACGGCAAGATGAAAGCCGGCTATGAGATTTTCAACATCGGAACGGGAAAACCTGTTTCTGTGCTGGAACTTGTGAAGGCCTTTGAAAAGGTCAACGGTTTGAAATTGAATTACAGATTCGCTCCAAGGCGTGAGGGTGACGTCACAGCGATTTGGGCTGACCCTTCACTGGCAAACAGAGAATTGGGATGGAAAGCTGAAAGAAGTGTTGAAGAAACCCTCGCGGCAGCCTGGGCCTGGGAGAAGCATCTTGCCGGGAAACAATCCTGATCCTATCGTGGTAGATTGAAGACCTCCATATCGGATAGTTTGCCGTCCTCGATGCGGAAACGCAGGGCGGTCCTGACCACATGCCATCCCTGGATGCCTGCAGCACCCGGGTTGATGACCATCATGTCATACTGGGAGTCACGCATTACCTTGAGTATGTGTGAATGCCCGCACACGAAAATCTGCGGTTTCATACTGTCAATAAGAGCCCTCGCCCTGAGGTCATAATGGCCCGGATAGCCTCCGATATGCATCATCAGCACAGTCATTCCCCCACATTCAAAAAACTGATGATGAGGATATTCCATGCGGATATCCTGTCCGTCGCAGTTGCCGTGGACTCCTATGATAGGTTTGAAGGAGGCGATGGCCTGCGCTGTGGCAATCCCGCCTCCAAAATCTCCGGCATGCCAGATCTGGTCCACAGGTTCAAGGAATTCCTTGAACTGTTCACTGAATACTCCGTGAGTATCCGATATGAGTCCTATGTACGGCATCAGTCTTGGTCTGTATAACAGTCAGTCACGCTGCTGAAGTGATAATACACGGCAGTGACTGCCGCAAGAGCGGCTGTCTCCGTGCGCAGCCGGGACGGTCCGAGGTGAACGGGCTTGAAGCCGCATTTGATGGCCAGTTCGACTTCTTCTCTCGAAAAGTCCCCTTCAGGGCCTATCAATATCACGATTCTTGGGACGCTTTTGACGGTCTCTGTCCCGACAAACGCCTCACTTCGTTCGGCCCCACCGCTTCGCGGTCCCCCCTCTATGCCGATGGTGGCACTGTTTGCTGGGGCAGAGCCGTCAAAAACTGTTAAAGCCTCGGCGATGGAGACTCGTTTTTCCTCTCCCTCGTAGCAGCACGCTATCAGCTTGAGGGGGCTCTGCCCCCTACTATCCCCCGCGGCCTTTCCGCCTTTCCGTGTTTGCAAGCAAACACCCGGCACGGCCGGTCGGCTGATGCCGACTTCGCTCCGCTCCAGAGGGATGCTTTCAAAAGAACCAACCTCAAAAGAGCGGATGAAATCGGAGAGAGTGACAGGCTCGTCCACCTGAGGGACAGCTCCTTTCAGCGACTGCTTCGACGCCGAGAGCAGAATGCGCTTCAAGCGATCTGTCTTAAAGACCTTCCGCTCCGAATGATCACCGATAGTCGGAGTGATCACATCCACGCCGAACTCAGTAGCCTTCTCCGCGAACCACTCGAAACGGTCCTGGTTCTTCGTCGGGCAAACACCCATCTGCAGAACATACGGATGTGCTCCCCAATCAGGTGCAACGCCCACCACCTCAGCCTCCGCTGCCTTCGGAGAAGCATCGAGAAGACGGCAGCTGTACAAAGTGCCTTCACCGTCGATGACATGTATCATGTCACCCTCGCGGTGGCGAAGCACTTTCACGCAATGGGCAGACTCGTCCATATCCAGGCGGCAGACATTGCCAACGAAGTCACGGGAGAAGAAGAGTTCCATAATCTGAATGTCTACGGGCGGATTATCTTGACCTGACCGTCAACTTCAAGCTTGATGATCTGCGAAGCAAGACCGGTCGAACCTTCTTCCAGAGCAGGATTGACGGTATAATCCACTGCCGCACGTATTGCCTCCGGTATATCGGAGAATGTATTAGGTGACGGTTCTCCCGAAATGTTGGCTGAAGTGGACACGATCGGGCGTCCGAACTTAAATATCAAGTCCTTGCAGAAATCCATCATAGGTATGCGGATGCCCACCGAACCGTCCTCCGCCACTGTATTGTATGCCAGATGGTAGCGGTCAGATACGGAATTCCCCCCTTCTTCCGGAGCCTCCGTGCAGATGGCTCCAGGATAGACGATGGTCATAGGCTTGTCGTTGACCTCCACGAGGTCAATGGCTATGTCCGGAATCCGCTTGATATATCTGGCAACCATGTCCATGTCGTTCGCAAGCAGCACAAGAGACTTGGAGTCAGAGCGATGCTTCATTTCATATATCCTGTTCACCGCCTCCGGGTTGGTAGCATCACAGCCCAAGCCCCAGATAGTATCGGTCGGATAGAGGATGACGCCTCCTTCACGGAGAACCTTCAATGCTGCGCCAATTTCGGCAGCGGTATCAACTCTTTTCATAATCAATCATTTAAAACAGGTTCCAAATCAGTAACGATAGGATAATGGTCAGACCAACGCACTTTCGCAACCTTGTGCGAGACTGCGGTGAACTTTTCGGGATACAGCACGTAATCAATGCGGATAAAAGGCCAGAGCGCCGAATAAGTGCCTCCAAGTCCCTTGCCTGCCTCTACGAACGAGTCTTTCCTCCCGCGTCTGAGCTGGGTGTAAGTGTATGACATCGGAGTATCGTTGAAATCGCCGGTGACAATGGACTCGACAGGAGAGTTCCTTATGTCCTGAAGGACGATGTCCACCTGCTCGGGACGTCGGGTGATGGACGTACGGATCTTCTCCTCCGCCTGCTCCAGAATCTCCCCGTCATTCCTGGTGATTCCCTTGACAAGACGGGGGACGGAGATATTGTAACTCTCGAAATGGCAGTTGTACACACGGAACTCGCCTTCGCCGGTATCTATGTCCGTATAAAGCGTCATGTTCGAACTATGCTCGAAATCAAACTTTCCCTTCCTGACAACAGGAAAGCGGGACAAGGTCGCATTGCCATAGGCACCCAGTTCGTCTACGTTGGTGAAATACTCGATTTCGTAGCCCGGCATATAGTCCTGCAGCCACTCTTTCACGGAAACGCCTTTCGGGGCGCGTATCTCCTGAAGGCTGATGATGTCTGCATCGGACCTGCGCAGGAAGGCGAAAACAGAATCCGCACACTGGCCCTCGGACTTGGTGGCGGAATGCTCCGGGAACATGGAGAACTTGCCTACGTTGTAGCTGACAACCCTGACGGCATCGGAAGGGATTTCATCGCCCGCACCGCGGAACTGGACATCACGGCCAATGAGCAGCAGCGACGGCAGTAGCGCCAGCAGGGGAATGACAAGCGCACGCGAACGGCGTTTGAGGGCCCAGAACAGAAGAAAAAGATTGGAAAGCAGGAACAGGAAGAACAACAGTCCGAAAATGGTCATGAACCAAGCCTTGGCCGGATTGACATAAAGGGACAGATAGCTGAGTATCAGCACCCCCGCATTCATCAGCATCAGACTGCGGGCTGTAAGGCCGAAAAGGAAACGGCCCAGACCTCTTTTCTTCTGTCCTGAATTGCCGGCCATCAGTTCCTGTCAAACAAATTACCCTTGTCCCTCCAGTATTTGATGAGGAGCCAGCCGAAAAGCATGCCTCCGAGATGGGCGAAATGAGCGACGCTCGCAAACAGTCCGGTGGAGCCCGTCAGGGTCCCTATGCCGGTGAAGAGCTCGATGCCTGCAAAAATGATGACCATCCATTTGGCGCTGAGGGTCACCGGAGGGAGAAGCAGGGTGAGCTTGGATTCCGGAAAAAGCATCGCATAACCGATAATAATGCCGTAGATTGCTCCCGAAGCTCCTACGCAGACGCTTGTTGCTCCCGGTGTCAGGAAATGTTCGACTCCTGCGTGAAGCGCCACTGAGCCGAGTCCGCAGACAAAATAGAATATCAGGAACTTCTTCTCCCCTATCATTCTTTCCATAACGGAACCGAACATCCACAGAGTATACATGTTGAAGAGGATATGCCAGAAACCGCCATGCATGAACATGTGGGTGATGATCTGCCAGCTGTGGAACTCCGATGTCCCGATGGTGTACAGCGCGAACCATCTGAACATCAAAGGCTCGTTCAAAAGCGTCGCAACAAAGAATATTATGTTGATAATGATAAGGTTCCTTGTCACCGCAGGGGTGTTCCCGAGGAATTTCCTGCGGTTGGAAGAAGAGTCGTCGTTATACCAGTAATAGTCTGCCATGGTTAAAATTTTTTGTCGAGTTCATCGACGGTGATAATATTCACTATGCGGCGTCCGCGTGAAGTCAGTTCCGCGTTTCCGCATGCGAAAAGTGAGTCAATCAAATGCTGTGCCTCGAAAGGAGAGGATGGCATTCTGGCAGTGGAGGCGCCCAGAATGGCGAATTTCTCTGCCATGGAAGCATACATTGTCTCCTGCAGGGAAGAATGATCGTCAGAGAGAATCAGTATCAGATCGGAAATCATGGAACGGACTTTCCCGCTTTCACACGAGAAACCGTCCGGAACGGCATTCACCACTACGGTGTCGTTTCCGAATGGAGATATGTCGAAGCCGAGCGACTTCAGCATCCGCTCATGCTCGTCAAACAGAAGCCTGTTCTCCACCCCCACCTGTATCTGCTCCGGAAAAAGAGAAGCCTGCGAGACGAAAGCCCCTTGCGACAGCGCATCGAGGAACTTTTCGAAAAGTATACGCTCGAAAGCACGCCTTACGTTCACCACCATGAGCCCTGACTTTGAGGCGGTGACTATATACTTACCCTGAACTGTAAGTATTTGAGTGGTAGGGAGTATCTTTGACTCGAAGAGTTTGCCGTAGTCCTCGTGGCCGTCCACCTTCCCGTACGAAGGGGCAGGAGAATGGAAAGCCGGTTCATGGGAATGCTCCACGGTACCGGATCCGCCGGCTGCCGGAGGAGGGTCGAACGGATTGTAATCCGGGTCGAAATCCGCCTTCGGAACAACCTCAGGGCGATATTCTGAAAAGCTCTTCCCTATGACCGGGAGGCTGACCGCACCTTCCGTGTCGAAATCAATGCTTGCCCCGAAAGCATTCCTGCCCAAAGTCTCCTTCACACAAGCATACATGACCTGGAAAAGCACGGCCTCATCCTCGAACTTGACCTCGGCCTTGGTCGGATGGATGTTCACGTCCACAGAATGAGGATCCACGTCGAGGAAAATGAAGTATGACGGAGTCAGACCCTCGGGCATGAACTCCCCGTATGCCTTCATCACCGCCTTATGGAGATAAGGACTCCTGAAATAACGTCCGTTCACGAAGAAAAACTGGTTTCCCAAAGTCTTTTTCGCGGCATCGGGACGGCCGATGAAGCCGCTGATACGCGCTATCGATGTGTCGGCGGATATATCCACCACGTCACCGGCCACATTGCTGCCAAGCAAATCCAGAATCCTGAATTTCAGAGACTTCGCAGGTTTGAGAGTATATATGTCGCGGCCGTTGTGAATCAGGCTGAAAGCGATGTCAGGCCTTGTCAGCGCCACCCTGACAAACTCTTCCGCAATATGCTTGAACTCTATGTTGTCGGACTTCAGGAACTTGCGCCTCGCCGGGACATTGTAGAAAATATTCCTGACAGCGAAGGAGGAACCGCAAGGGGTTGAAACCTCCTCCTGCGAAACGGGCCGCGAATTCGCGAACACCACCTCGGTACCGACCTCGTCACCCGGGCGCCTTGTGCGGAGCGTGACCTCCGACACGGCGGCGATTGACGCCAGAGCCTCACCTCTGAACCCGAAGGTGCTGATAGCGTTGAGGTCATCGGCTGTCGCAATCTTGGATGTGGCATGACGCTCGAAACACAGCGCAGCCTCATCCGGGGACATGCCGCAACCGTTGTCAATCACCTGGACCAAAGTCCTTCCTGAATCCGCTATGATGACCGAAACGGAGCCGGCACCCGCATCCAGAGCATTCTCCATCAACTCCTTGACCACAGATGAAGGGCGCTGGACCACTTCCCCCGCGGCGATCATATTGGCGATATTGGCCGGAAGAATCCTCAATTCCGCCATAAGACTACAGGATGGTGAAGAATTTCGCAATATACATCAGCGCGATCACGACCAGAACCAGTCCGACAAGGCCGATGATGTTCTGGGCCTTGTTTCCCGCACGGACTGATTTCTGATAGTTTCCGTCACGAAGCGAACCCTTGATGTAAGACCCGGGGACATAGGGAGTGTTCTCCTGTTCCTTTTCGGCCGAACCGTCCACTTTTCCGAACTTCTTCTTCAGCTCTTCCTTCTCCTTGTCATAATAAATCGGCTTGTAATCAAACGTGTTGTGCTCCTGTTCGCCGAACCAATTGAACATTCCCATAATTTTATGCTTTATTGAAATACAAAAATAGTGATTTATTTGTAACTTTGCACATTATTAAAACATCAGCTTATGTCCTTTATTGAAGAAAGAATCGCTTTGGACGGCCTCACTTTTGATGACGTATTGCTCATTCCGGCATACTCAGAAGTCCTTCCAAGAGAAGTTGACCTTCACGGAAGGTTCTCCCGCAACATCGCGCTCAACATCCCTATCGTGTCTGCAGCCATGGATACAGTGACTGAAGCGCCTATGGCTATCGCCCTTGCGAGGGAAGGAGGTATCGGCGTCATCCACAAGAACATGTCCATCGCCGCACAGGCGGCGGAAGTCCGCAAGGTCAAGCGTGCAGAAAACGGCATGATCATGGACCCTGTCACCATACACAAGGACCAGACCGTAGGCGAAGCTCTTCAGATGATGGCGGAAAACCATATCGGCGGCATCCCTGTAGTGGACGGAGAAAATGTCCTCGTTGGCATCGTGACCAACCGCGATGTCCGTTTCCAAACTGATGAAACGGCAAAAATCGAAGATGTAATGACAAGCGAAGGCCTCGTCACCATCAGCGAGAGCCAGAAGACTGACCGCGAATACGTGAAGAAGGTCCTTCAGCAGTACAAGGTGGAAAAACTGCCTGTGGTGAATGCTGCAGGAAAAATTGTAGGTCTCATCACCTTCAAGGACATAACCAAGGAGAAACTCCATCCTAACGCCTGCAAGGATGCAAACGGACGTCTCCGCGTCGCAGCCGGCATCGGCATCACCGCCGACGCTCTCGAACGCATCGATGCAGTGGTGGCCGAAGGGGTTGACGCAGTCGTCCTCGACTGCGCGCACGGCCATAGCAGGAACGTGGTCGACAAGCTCAAAGCGATCAAGGCAAAATACCCGAATCTTGACGTCGTTGTCGGAAACATCGCCACTGCCGAGGCCGCAAAGCTTCTCATTGAAGCCGGTGCGGACGCAGTCAAGGTCGGCATAGGACCGGGCTCCATCTGCACCACCCGTATCGTCGCAGGTGTCGGTGTTCCTCAGCTTACGGCCATATTCGAATGCGCCAAGTCCGCTCACGCCGCCGGCATCCCTATCATAGCCGACGGTGGCCTGCGTTACTCGGGAGATGTCGTGAAAGCACTCGCCGCCGGAGGTGACTGCGTCATGTGCGGATCCATGTTCGCAGGTACAGAGGAAGCCCCGGGCGAGACCATCATCCTGAACGGCAGGAAGTTCAAGACCTATCGCGGAATGGGCTCTCTCGACGCTATGGCGGCTGGTTCGAAGGACCGCTACTTCCAGTCCAACATCGAGACCAAGAAACTTGTCCCGGAAGGGATCGTGGGCCGCGTACCTTACAAGGGAACCCTCGAAGAGACCGTTTACCAGCTCATAGGAGGTCTCCGTTCAGGTATGGGATACTGCGGAGCGCACAATCTCAAGGAACTCCAGACGGCCAAGTTCACCAGGGTCACGGCAAGCGGCATGGCCGAGAGCCATCCTCACGACGTGACCATCACGAAGGAAACACCAAACTATTCAAGAGGCGAATAACTTAACAAAAATATGTATAACGGAGAAAAATTGAATGCACAGCAGTTCATTGAGAACGCAGTTGCAGAAATCAAGGCCCAGGTCGGCAACGACACTGTCGTCCTCGGACTTTCAGGCGGTGTCGACTCTACAGTCACAGCCCTTCTGGTCCACAAAGCCATCGGCAACAACCTCGTCAGCATCTTCGTGGACCACGGTCTGCTCAGAAAGAACGAGTTCGAAGACGTCCTCGCCAGCTATGAGGGCATGGGGCTCAACGTTGTCGGCGTACGCGCGGCTGACAGATTCTTCGAGGCTTGCAAGGGCATCACTGACCCTGAGCTCAAGAGAAAGGCCATCGGCAAGACTTTCATTGACGTTTTCGCAGATGAGGCACGCAAAGTCAAGGATGCCAAATGGCTCGCGCAGGGCACCATCTGGCCTGACATCGCAGAGTCAATGTCCGACAAGGGCACCATCAAGAGCCACCACAACGTAGGCGGTCTTCCTGAAGACCTCAACTTCGGTCTCGTGGAGCCTCTCAAATATCTCTACAAGTTTGAGGTGCGCGAGGTAGGAGCATTGCTCGGTCTCGATTCATATTTCCTCGGCCGCCATCCTTTCCCTGGTCCGGGACTCGGAGTACGCTGTCTGGAAGAGCTCACCCCGGAGCGCATCCATATCCTTCAGGAGGCTGACGCCGTGTTCATCAACGCTCTCCGCCGCGAGGGTCTTTATGACAAGATCTGGCAGGCTGCCGTGGTTCTTCTCCCTGTACGCAGCACCGGTATCAAGGACGGACGCCGCACATACGACAACGTCGTCGCTCTCCGTGCGGTGAATTCCGTGGATGCAGTCACAGCCGAGGTCGTCACCCTTCCTTGGGACTTCCTCATCAAGGTTTCAGAAGAGATCATCGCTCAGGTCGAAGGCGTCAACCGCGTCGTCTACGACTGCTCACCGAAACCGCCTGCAACCATAGAGTGGGAATAGGATGAACGAATTCAGGATCGGTCAAGGTTATGATGTCCACCGGATCGCCGAGGGACTTCCGATGTGGCTGGGAGGAGTGCGGATTGACAGCCCCGTGGGGTTTGTCGCACATTCCGACGGAGACGTGGCCGTCCATGCGCTTTGCGACGCCATACTCGGCGCACTGGCGATGGGTGACATCGGGCATCATTTTCCTGACACTTCCGACGAATTCAAAGGCATAGATTCCAAAATCCTTCTCAGCCGAGTGATGTCGCTCGCCCGCGGGAAGGGTTTTGGCGTTGTAAACGCAGACATCACGATTGCGCTGCAAGCGCCGAAAATAGGCGGCTATGTGCAGCTTATGCGCAGGACGCTGGCAGGGATCCTCGAAGTCAGCGAAGACCGCGTAAGCGTGAAGGCCACTACCACGGAAAAGCTCGGATTCGTAGGCCGGAGGGAAGGCTGCGAGGCATGGGCCGTAGCGCTGTTAAGCAAGTAATAAATTTTTAAACAGATACCTACAATGAAAAATTCAATCAGTGTAATGAACCACGCAGCTGACAACATCCGTATTCTCGCCGCTTCAGCAGTCGAGAAGGCAAAGTCCGGTCATCCGGGCGGGGCCATGGGTGGAGCTGACTTCATCAACGTCCTTTATTCAGAGTACCTCAACTACGACCCTGAGAATCCTGAGTGGGTCGGCCGCGACCGTTTCTTCCTTGATCCCGGCCACATGGCACCGATGCTCTATTCCGAGCTCTGCCTCACAGGCAAATTCTCGCTCGAAGAGCTCCAGCAGCTCCGTCAGTGGGGCTCCCCTACCACAGGGCACCCTGAGTTCGAGATCGCCCGCGGCATCGAGAACACTTCCGGTCCTCTCGGACAGGGTCATGTGTTCGCCATCGGCGCTGCCATAGCGGCAAAATTCCTTGCCGCACATACAGGCAACCCTACTTTCGCCAAGGAGACCGTCTACGCATATATCTCCGACGGTGGTATAGAGGAAGAAATCTCACAGGGCGGCGCACGCGTCGCAGCTGTCCTCGGACTTGACAACCTCATCATGTTCTACGACTCCAACGACATCCAGCTCTCCACTGAGACCAAAGTTGTCATGACTGAGAATACGGCGGCCAAGTACCGCGCTCTCGGGTGGGAAGTCATCGAGATCAACGGCAATGACGTCGAGCAGATCCGCGCAGCCATCGAGGCGGCAAAGAAGGTTGAAGGCAAACCTGCTCTCATCATAGGCAAGTGCATCATGGGCAAGGGCGCTGTCAAGGCTGACGGCACATCATACGAAGCCAACTGCAAGACTCACGGCGCACCTCTCGGAGGCGACGCTTTCATCAATACTGTCAAGAACCTCGGCGGAGATCCTGAGAACCCGTTCCAGATTTTCGACGATGTGAAAGAACTCTACGCCAACCGTGCAAAGGAGCTTGAAGCCATCTGCGCAGAGCGTTATGCAGAGGAGAAAGCCTGGGCTGACGCAAACCCTGACAAGGCAGCACAGCAGGCGGACTGGTTCAGCGGCAAGGCTCCGAAGATTGACTGGAGCAAGTGCGTCCAGAAGGACAACGACGCCACACGTTCAGCATCGGCAGCCTGTCTCAGCGTTCTCGCAGAGCAGGTTCCGAACATGATCTGCGCATCCGCAGACCTTTCAAACTCCGACAAGACCGACGGCTTCCTCAAGAAGACCAAGGCTCTCGAAGCCGGCGACTTCTCAGGCGCTTTCTTCCAGGCAGGTGTAGCCGAGCTCACCATGGCTTGCTGCTGCATCGGTATGGCACTCCACGGCGGTGTCATCCCTGCTTGCGGTACATTCTTCGTATTCTCGGACTACATGAAGCCTGCAGTACGTATGGCAGCTCTCATGCAGCTCCCTGTCAAGTTCATCTGGACTCATGATGCATTCCGCGTAGGTGAGGACGGTCCTACCCACGAGCCAGTGGAGCAGGAGGCGCAGATCCGTCTCATGGAGAAGCTCCGCAACCACGCAGGCAAGCCATCCTGCCTTGTTCTCCGTCCTGCGGACGCAAAGGAGACCACGGAGGCCTGGGCGCTTGCCATGGAGAACACCTCCACCCCTACCGCTCTCATCCTTTCCCGTCAGAACATCAACAACCTTCCTGAGGGCAACGACTACAGTGCCGTCGCCAAGGGCGGTTATGTCGTAGCAGGTTCTGACGAGAACCCTGATGTCATCCTCGTCGCAACAGGTTCAGAGGTCAGCACACTCATAGCAGGCGCTGAACTTCTCCGCAAGGACGGCAAGAAGGTGCGCGTCGTTTCCGTTCCTTCAGAGGGACTCTTCCGCCAGCAGTCCAAGGAGTACCAGAAGGCAGTCCTTCCTGCAGGAGTCAGGAAGTTCGGTCTGACCGCCGGCCTTCCAGTGAATCTCCTCGGCCTCGTTCCTGAGGCGGAAGGCAGCATCTGGGGTCTTGAGTCATTCGGATTCTCCGCTCCTTACAAGGTGCTCGACGAGAAGCTCGGTTACACTGCAGAGAACGTTTACGCACAGGTCAACAAGCTCTTCGAGTAGAAAACTGTCATATTCCGAAAAGACCGGCGCATACCGGTCTTTTCGTATTTTTCATACATATCATTCATTATGGAGGCATTCAGATTTTTATTTTTCAGCGCTGTTGCACTCGTTTTCGCCGCTTGTGACACAGCTACCGTAGGCACAGAAGTCCAGGTGGGGCCATACACTATCACCACCATTGCAGAGAACGTCTATCATCTCCAGGACTGCAACGACGCCAACCCTTCGGGAGAGACTTTCGACGAGAACGGAGAGAAGACCCATTTCAACAACTGCTCCGACATGTATCTCCTTGTAGGCAAGGAGAAAGCCCTGCTCATCGACCTGTCAAATTTCATCAACTGGGACGAGACCGCCGTGGCATCCTTGCAGAGCATTGTCGCGGAGCGGATCGGCAGCCTTCCTCTGGAAATCACTTTCACGCACAACCACGGCGACCATACCGGTATGCTTCCTGCTTTCATCGACAATCCGGAGGTTAAGTTCATGCTCCCTCAGGTGGACTTCGAGAGAATGGTGGCGAGGTTCCCGGGGATTGATTATGAGTTCTACAATGAAGGCTATACGTTTGACCTCGGAGAGATGAAAGTCGCCACCGTAATGGTGCCGGGACATACCGCAGGGTCCATGGTGTTCTTCCTTGAAGGACAGGACATGCTCTTCTCAGGTGACGCCATCGGCTCCGGCCACGGCGTCTGGATCTTCAACCTCGACGCTTTCAAGCAGTATGTCGACGGTGTTGACCATCTCGTGAAATATATTGAGGATGAGGACAATGGCATCAACAAGGACGCCCTGAAAATGTATGGTGGACATTATTGGCAGAAGGATTGGTTCCCTGAACTCGGCGAGAACGAATTCGGTATGAAGTATATCTATGATATGCAGAAGCTTATCGACCTCATCGCCGCCGGCAAAGCCGAGATGGAGCCTTCCGGTCTCGGACGTCAGGGTCTCGACACTTATTTCAAGAACGGTCACGCTATTATCACCTGGAGCGCAGAGGCCGCTGAGGTCTGGCGCGCTGAGCTCGGGGAATAGCCCCGCGACCTTCCGAATCAGGAAAACCGACGCTGCGCTGACAAGCAGCCTTCGGCGAAGTCTGATTTTATCCCTAAGTCATTTAGAAAGATGCAGTATTGAAGCTATGCGAGCGTTAATAAAAAAATGATTATGAAGAACTTGATTTTGAGAACAGGGATTGCAGCGGTGATTTGCTTCTCCGGGTGCATCTGCACGAACGCACAGACAGAGAGCGAGTGGAAACTGAAGCCGGAATTCACGCTGAGAGAAAGCGCCCAGATTTATACGATGGGGGCGGAAGTGACAGGCGGAGTGCGCTTGAACAACAACTGGACGGTCGGACTTATGGCCGGACGCGGAGAAGTATATGTCGACGCTGCACCCGGGCACATTTATTCCGTCGAAACTTGCGCATACCAGCGCTTCTACATACATCTCGGCAAGCGCGACATCATCTCACTGTACAGCGACATCGCCGTAGGTGCCGACTGGGTTTACGATGTGACCGGCAAATATCATTATGACGGTCTGACCGGAGAGCCGATCAGCGAAGAACTCATCCATGATAATCCGGGTGACGTCAAATTCCTGGCCATGTGGCAGCCCGGTATAAAAATAAGGCTCTACAAGAACATCCACATCTTCACCGGCCCGATGATATCCACCAAGAGCATGGGCCTTCATCTCGGAATCGGGTTCTAGAACCATATTTTGAAATGGTTGGCAGAATTTGTTATAGAAGATTCTTGAGGATGGTTTTTCTCATGAAGAAGGCGCATAGCCGGGGCTAAGGAATGAAGAAAAAATAAGTTGGTAAAGATTGTTATGGATTTTGATTATGGAATGAAGGAGTGTAGCGGACTGCGTGACTGATTGACATGTTCAAAAGACATTACAAGATTCATAAAGATCACCATATTATTTTTTAAGAATGATTTATGTGTGATATTCAAAAAATTATATAACTTTGCATCGTCATGCAAGCCCTATATCCTTATAGTCGTTAAGACGGAGTAATAACGGGTATACGACGGGAGAACAGGGTGTGCGGGACAATACATACTAAAGACGTTATTTGACGTTTATCTTCTGTACTCAAACTTGGCAATTTGATTCATTAGAGAAGATATCGGCAATGGGAACGTCCAACGTTCTGTGATGACTATCCAGTCACCGCGCTTATTGCGTGGGGTATCTGTATATCATCCCTGACGTGGGCTTGCTGCATTGCTTATTCTCTAGTGATGGCAGCCAAGGCCGGAGTACAGGGTAAGCAAAGAGTACGATTACCCACGTCTTTTTAGTTTCAACCCCTTAAACATATTCCGGAAAGGGTAGCGCCGGAAGCATTACAGTTGATAATGGCTTCGTCTTCGGCTGCGACCATTCACTTCATTGCATCTGCATCCCCCGGGATGCCGTCACTGGCTTGCCGTCTTCATGGCAGGTCCGGTGCTTCCGTGTCTTCAAGCCGATCATCATTGACAAATCAAACAATTCAATATCGGTAAAGATGAAAAGAAAGTATGAACTGATCAGAGTAGTGCCTCTGTCGGTAGGTCCTTGCGAAGGCGTCTGCGGCGGATCCGCCAAGGTGGCCGTCAGGACAACAGGCCAGAGGACAGAAGAAATCTGGCTTAACGAGAAGGTCGAAGGAACTGATGAATTTATGTACAACAACACTTGGGAGGAGGCCAACTGACTATGAAAAAGCATTTGTTATTATGGGGCCTCGCAGCTCTAGTCCTTTCGTCCTGCGGTAAAATCAATTCGGACGGCCTGTACTCAAGGGCTTACGGTGAGGAAGTTGTTTTCAGCCTGTCGAACACTTCATCACCTTTGAAGACCAAGGCGGAGTACA
>R27__coassemble_771_pt1 | contig 17655 bp, 17 predicted proteins | sample R27__metabat2_high_PE_015 | metagenome-assembled genome bin R27 | reverse complement strand
ATACATATTAAAGTCGTTTATTATTTCCTTTTGACGGTGATTTGTCAAAAAAAATATTTAATACTATCAATGTCTCAGAAATCGGAGACAAGGTAATTGAAAAAAGTACTAAGTTCATTTATTGATTCAAAGCACAATAAATGATAGCCATCGAAGGAATCCCTCTCCGGGATTCCGCTCCCTACGGTCGGAGGGATTAGCCACAGCTGCGCCGTGCCTTTTCCCTCGTTCTCCGTGAGCAAAGCATGGATCATATGCAAACCTATGTGTTTATCAATCACATCTGTTTCCACCGTTGTCCGGTAGTGAACGAGCTTCGCAGCCGGTCTCGGAGATGTCTCCCCAACTTCGTCCACGCAGCTGAAAGGCTGATAATTAGCAATATAAATACATCTGCTCCCCCATGTTTCAAGGGGTAGTATATATAGTATTCCTACTAGTAATCAATCGGTTACGTGAAAAGCAGACTGTGTGTCGTTCTGAACAAAGTTTACCAGAAAGGGTCCTTTAATAGAAGAGAAGTGCTATTGGGAGAGTAGTCCATGAAATTTCCGGTCCGTTGCAGCATAAGTCGCAAATCGCAAGACGCGAGGGTAGGCTGTACAATGCATTCTATGGCTGTACCTGACGCCATGCCCGGCAGACAAGGCGGGGCAAGCCGCGAGCGAATGCCTTGCAGGGCTACCAGAGCTAATCCCTGACGCCTTGCGATTTTCAGGTTCGCTCTCAGACACAACGAAAAGAATGATATGGGTCAGAGAAACACATAGTTTTGCTTTGCATTGTTCGGAGAGGAAGGAAGTCTCGCAGCATACCATTTCGCTTCATTTATAATACTAATGAACAACAGATTACAATTATGGATAATGAGATTCTCAAAGCACTTGGCCAGTGGCCAGAACTGGTCAAAATCGTACGCACACTTATTGAAGACAATGACTAGGAGTTTGCGATTCTGGTTGAAGCCGGACAGAAGAAAATGCAGGCAGAAATGCCTAACTCTGAGATTCAGAAAGTATCCGCAGCCGCAGCATCTTCGGTTTCTCATACAAGATGCGCCTCTCCGGATGTTACAGCTGCCACAGAGATGATTTCTAAAGGTGTTCTGACCAGTATCTCAAATACTGTGAAAGACACCACCAAGCAGATCGTCAAAGAGGCTTACGCAGAGACACCCCACGAAACCATTCATGTGCACACAACACTTATGGAGATGACGAAGATGGCAGACGAAAAGCTCAGGAAGTCTATCATGATAATTGCCTGCTGTGTACTGATAGCAATGGTCGAAGCGCTGTGTTATCTCTTTTCGTATGAAAGCCGCGAAGCCTACTGTGGACAGGAGTATATGAGCCTAATCAGGTCAGAAAGAGCCATGCTCAGCAAGGATGTGTATTATATCAGCGTAGTCCCTTCGTACTACAGCAAAAACCCAAAACTTGCCCGCGAGAAGATTAAACGGAACAAGGATACCATCAAACAGCGTAAGTTGGAGGCAAGCACCAACAAAGGCAAGTTTTCAACGAATATACCTCTGGAGCGGTAACCTTCACGACCCCGTCCGCTTCATACCCGGTCGGGGTTTCTGAATGTCAGGGTTATAGGAATAAATCATCCATCGTCAGCTGTGACTGTACAATTGAGGAATGCTTGCCGGACTTGACACCATAAGTTGTAATGAATGTGCTTATCAACGCATATCTGGTTTTTGTCGTGGCCTTGAACTCTGCCATCCGTTCCCTTACCTTCTGCGCATATTCGGCTGAGATTTCAAATGGCAGAGTGCTGAACTTCATCTCGCAGATATTGATGCACCGATCTGCCCGTTTGATTACCATATCAATCTGTGCGCTATTATTTCTCCAGGAAGTTGTTTCAGTGGCAATTCCTCCGATTTTGAGTGCATCTTTAATCTGCTCCAAATGTCCCATGCAAACCTGTTCAAATGCTAACCCCTGCCAGGTATTGATGGTGGGCTTGCCTATGGAATGAGACCACCACTCGGTATCTTTTGACCTATCCTTCTCTATAAATCGCAGGTAGAATAGCGAATACATATCAGTGAGGCGGTATATTGTACCTTTCGTTGTATTTCCGAAGTTCGAGAACTCGCTGATAAAATCACATTTCTCCAGGTTGGAGAGCATCTTGGTCAGTATTCTCCCTTGATGACCGGTCGCCTGAATAATCTCATTTCTTATCATTCCCTCACGCTTGGAATATAATGCCCGGACGATTCCGATATATTTATCTGCGTCAGAGAATAATGCAGGGTATAGTTCCTCAAACTCGTTTCGGAGTTTTCCGTTTTTGTCAAAGAACAGCTCATCCACATTCTGAGGAAGGCTCATATCCGGCCTCAGCAGACTGAGGTAATACGGCACTCCCCCCAAGATCATATAAGTCTGCAAGATAGAATATCGGTCCCAATTGAATTTGTTCCCATCCAAGTATTGCTCTGTTTCCTTGAGGGAGAAAGGGTTCAGATACAGTTCGTATGTAATACGATTATGCAGACCGCCCTGATTTTCCTTTAACTTGTCGGACATCCACGATGTTGCAGATCCGCTGGCTATAAACACGATATCATTCCGCCTCATCGCCCATCCGTTCCAGAAGTTCTCCAGAGCCGCCACGAACTTTGATTTTTTGGTGTCAATCCAAGGCATCTCGTCAATAAACACCACCTTGCGCTTGCACCTGCTGTGTTCAAGAATCACCTGAAGCGCATCAAAAGCACTGAACCAGTCTTTCACTTTTGGCAGTTTGATACCATCCCCGTAGCGCTCCAATGCCTTCCTGAAATTATCAAGCTGCTCCAATTTTGTAAGTTTATGTCCGCCCACATAATTGAACGCGAACTTGCCCTCAAAATATTGTTCTACCAGATAAGTCTTACCGATACGTCGCCTTCCGCATACGGTGATAAATTCAGACCTATCGGATTTCATACAAATATCCAGAACGGTTATCTCTTTCTGCCTTCCAATTAATTGTCTCATAAGACTTTTGTTTTTCGGATCAAAGATAACGATTAACTTCTTATCAGCAAAGAAACATTAATAAAATAAGTGACCAAATCACACAAATCAATGTTGTTATGGTCACTTATCTGAGCATTCCAAGCATCCAGAACTATTGCTATTTGGCTCTTCCATCAGAATTCCTCTGCAAAGTTATATTCCTCACGTCTCTCCCTGGGTCAAGGGTGCAACGATGTATGATCACAATGTTACATTTACTGACCTTTCTACACTGGCGATCGAACTAGGTAAGATGGTGAAGTCAGCTATTATAAAGACATCAAGGAGAAATGTAACAGTTGGGTAAAGTTGATTGCAGTTTCTTGCAAAAAATGAATCAGAAATGATACATTATTTGTTACACTAAAAATAAAAAGTGGCTTGTAGATGCCTACAGGTCACTTTTCTGCGGAGAGATCGGGATTCGAACCCGAGATACCCTTTTGGAGTATACACGCTTTCCAGGCGTGCCTCTTAAGCCACTCGAGCATCTCTCCAATGGTTTGGAATGCAAATATAAATAAAAATATATTAACTTTGTACTTATGGAGATGGTTTTTGACCCGTTGAGGAAAAAGGAAGTGCCGCTCACTCCTGAAGAGAGAGTGAGACAGTGGTTCATCGGACTTTTGCATGGTTCCGCTTCAGTCCCGGTTCATCAGATGATGAGCGAGGTCGCTCTCCAGTATGGTTCCGGGAAGAAATGGAGGGCTGACATCGTGATTTACGGGCGTGGTGGAATCCCTGTGGGAATCGTTGAGTGCAAGCGCCCTGGCGTAGAGATTACAAAAGAAGTGCTTGAGCAGGCTCTTCGATATAATGCGGTTCTCAATGTCCCATATCTTTTCCTGACCAACGGTGATTTGACATACATCTGCCGCAGAAACGGGACCGGATACGAGTTTCTTGACAAGGCTCCGGTATATGACGAAATGTTGAGACAATGTCAACTATAACAACAGGCTTTCTTGAAAAGCCCATTTTCAAAATTGTGTCCGATGTGGCCGATGAGACTGGCGTAAGGGCCTTTGTCATCGGTGGGTATGTCCGTGATTGCTTTCTTGGCCGTCATTGCAACGACATTGATATTGTCGTGGAAGGAAGCGGGATAGATTTTGCGGGAAAAGTGGGGGAGAAGACAGGCAAGACAGTGTCGTATTTCAAGAATTTCGGCACGGCGATGCTCCGCTATCACGGAGATGAAGTCGAGTTTGTCGGTGCAAGGAAGGAATCCTATCGCCGTGAGTCGCGCAAGCCGATAGTCGAGAACGGTACTTTGGAAGATGACCAGCTCCGCCGTGATTTCACAATCAACGCCATGGCTTTCAGTCTCCAGAAAGACAGTTTCGGGGAGCTTGTGGATCCTTTCGGAGGCATCCGTGATCTCGCCGCCGGCATCATCCGCACTCCGCTTGAGCCTGACACCACCTATTCCGATGACCCGTTGAGAATGTTGCGCGCCATCAGGTTTGCCACGAAACTTTCAACTGACGGCCTTCAGTTCACCATTGTTCCTGAATCCATAGAGTCCATGAAGAGGATGCGCGACAGAATGACCATCCTTTCCAAGGAAAGAATAGTCGAGGAACTGAACAAAATGCTTGTCACGCCGAGACCTTCAATGGCTTTCAACCTTATGGACGAAACAGGCCTCCTTGAGTACGTATTGCCCCAGCTTTCTCTATTGAAAGGAGTCGAGACTATAGACGGCCGCGGCCACAAGGAGAATTTCTCCCATACCCTCGCAGTACTTGACAATGTCGCTTCCGCTGAAATGGCCGCGATTGCGGAAGGGTCCTTGAAAGATTTCACTCCCGAACTTGACGGTGACGGCTTTGTCGAATCCATTAGAAAAGAGCCGAACGTCTGGCTGAGGTGGGCTGCTCTGCTGCATGATATCGGCAAGCCAGCATCGAAGAAATACGAGCCCCAGCTCGGATGGACTTTCCACGGACATGAAGTCATCGGGGCAAAGATGGTCCCGAAACTCTTCAAAGGGTTGATGATGCCGCTGAACGAGAAGATGAAATACGTCCAGAAGCTTGTCCGTCTGCACCTCAGGCCTATAGCTCTCGTTGACGACGGCGTGACCGACTCTGCTGTCAGAAGGCTGCTGTTCGACGCTGGAAATGATATTGACGACCTCATGCTCCTCTGCAATGCCGACATTACCTCTAAGAATCCTGCGAAGGTAGCAAGGGTCAAGCAGAACTTTGAGCTTGTCAAGCAGAAAATGATTGAAGTCGAGGAGAAGGACAGCATCAGGAACTTCAAGAATCCTATCACCGGCGATTATGTCATGGAATTGTACGGCATTCCTCCATGTCACGAAATAGGCGTTCTCAAGGAGTATGTGAAAGAAGCGATCCTTGACGGTGTCATTGGCAATGATTTCAGTGCAGCTGATGACCTGATGCGCTCGAAAGCCTCGGAACTTGGACTCGTCCCTCGTCATGAACAGCTTGATTGAAAGTTATATACAGTATATTGAAACGGTCCGGAGGTATTCGAAAAGAACTTCCGCCATATATCATGACGCATTGGAGGGATTCTGTGCTTTCTCTTTGGAGCATCCGGATAGCGAAGCTGAGCTTGTTGACACCCTTGATGTGCCCTCAATACGCAATTATGAAGTCCATCTGCTGGATGAAAAGGGCCTTGACCCACGGACGGTGAACCTCCACCTTTCTGTCCTCAGCGGTTTCTGCAGGTATCTGGTCATGCACGGTGAATTGAAATCAAATCCGGCTCGTCTTGTGACCAGACCCAAGGAGTCGAAAAGACTTCCCGTGTTTTATAGGAATGATGCCATGAACGAGTATATGGCCGGGACAGAGCATTCTGCATCGGAGGATGAACTTGAAATCCTTGAAAGCTTCGGCCGGAGACCTGCCGGAAGCAAAACAGCCAAGGAAATGTATGAACGCCGCCTGAGACGTATGATTGTGTCCTTGCTTCATGCTACGGGAATGCGCAGGGCGGAAATGATATCGTTGAACGTCCGGGATCTTGATATGGACCGCAGAATGCTCAGGATTACCGGTAAGGGGGACAAGACCCGTATGATTCCCGTAATACCTTCCTTGTGCGAAGAACTGTCATTGTATATGGAAGCAGTGGAATCCTTTGTTGGTGTCCGCCAGTCTCCGGACGACCCTTTGCTGATGACTCCATCAGGCCATAGACTGTATCCGGTATATGTTGACCGCGCCGTTAAGGATGAACTTGGCGGCTTTTCGGGCATTACCGGAAGGAAATCCCCGCATGTGCTTCGCCATACCCTTGCGACGGAACTCTTGAACGATGGGGCGGACTTGAACTCTATCAAGGAACTGTTGGGCCATTCTTCCCTGGCTGCTACTCAGGTTTACACACACAATTCCATAGAGAAACTCAAGAAAGTGTATTCCGATGCTCATCCGCGCGCAAAGAAAGATTAGAGTTTCAGCTTGCTATTTCAGCATTGTTTTTGTATATTTACCAACGTTATCGTTTACTAAGTCATAATTAAAAAATAATCCGGTAATCTTCATGAATCTTTACCAAATTGTTTTTTAATCATTTCCAACCGCCCTTTCTGAGGGCTTAAAACGGAGGTAATTATGGAGATAAAGATCAAATCCCTAAAATTCGACGCTGACCAGAAGCTGGTCGCTTTCGTCGAGAAGAAAGTTTCCAAACTTGAAAAATTCTTTGACGGAGTGGATTCTGTTGACGTGATTCTGTCTTTGTTGCAGGAACCTGACAACAAGAACGCCAAGATTCAGATTCATGTTCCCGGACAGGAACTCGTCATCGAGAAGAATGCCAAGTCTTTCGAGGATGCCATCACCGAATGCGCTGATGCTATGAAGGAGAAACTCACACGCTACAAGGAAAAGCTTTATCAGGCATAGGCCGCATCAAATATCATCATAATGCAACCGCCCTTTCCCGGGGCGGTTTTTTGTGCATCATGTGCATCCCGGTTGATGAGGGCTGAGTTGGGGATAAAAACGCCTGTACACTGCAGTCTATTTCCCTAACTCAGCATGTTTTTCTTGAAATCACTGGATTTTGCAATGAGTTAGGGAGAATAACTTTATTGCAGGCCTGTTTTTCTCCCCAACTGTCCACCGGATGCGGGGAGGACATGGCGAGTATTTTAAACAATTCTATTAACGGCATCGGCGTTGTTTCGTAATTTTTTTATATTTGTAAAATTATGGCGAAGAGTTCTGTCAATATCAGTCTGCTCTCAAAACAACTTGTTGAGGATGCCCGGAAGGGTATCTTCAAGTCTGTGTATCTTCTGATGGGCGACGAGCCTTATTATCCCGACATGGTTTGCGATGCCATCATTGATAATTGTGTCGAGGAGTCTTTCAAGGATTTCAACGAATATATATTCTATGGCTCCGAGGTTGATGCCGACACTGTCATCTCCGCTGCGCGCCAGTTCCCGATGATGTCTGAACGGACCCTGGTGGTCGTAAAGGAGGCTCAGGCGATGAAGGATATCGAACAGCTTCAGTTCTATTGTCAGCAGCCTCTTGATTCGACGGTGTTCGTGGTTCTCATGCACAAAGCCTCAGCTGACAAGCGGAAGGCATTTTACAAATCAGTTCAGAAGTGCGGAGGCGTGATTGTTGAGTCACCTGCACTCAAGGATTATGAAATCACGGATTGGATTATACAGTATTTTGATGGAACAGGCATGAGGATTGCCCCGGATGCCGCGGCTTTGATGGGTGAGAGTATCGGAACCGATCTTAATACTATTGCGGTCGAGACGGGAAAGATGATGAAGAATCTTCCTGAAGGAGTCACCGATGTGACTGTTGATGACGTGGAGAGAAATGTCGGAATCAGCCGTCAGTACAGCGTTTTCGAACTCAACAAGGAGCTTGCGTATCACAACTCCGCCAAGGCTGTGCGTATCGCAGAGCATATCGGTTCTGCCGCAAGATTCGCCATGCCTATGGCGACAAGCGTAATTTACACTCAGTTCAGCAAGGTGCTCCGTTATGCCGCACTGCTGAAGAAATCTCCGCGTCCTTCTCCTGAGGACAAGGCGAAAGCTCTGTCCGGCGTGAATCCGTATTTTTACCGCGATTACGATGCGGCGGTCAGGTTCTATCCATTGGAAAAATGTATGAAAGTCATTTCACTCCTCAATGAGTATGACTATAAAGGAAAAGGAGGGGATGGTGGCGACATAGCTCAGGGAACTTTGCTTGTCGAACTTGTTACGAAAATATTGAATGTTTGAAATTCTTTAATTATTTATTGATATTCGATAATAATTTATTAGATTTGTATTGTCAAATCAAAAAACAAAGAAATGGCACTGATTGAATGTAAAGAACTATGCAAAAGTTTCGGGGAGAAAGTGGCTCTTGACCATGTTTCTATCTCGATTCCCGAGGGACGGATTTTCGGTCTTCTTGGCCCTAACGGAGCAGGAAAGACCACCCTCATCCGCATCATAAACAGAATCACCATTCCTAATTCCGGAGAAGTTCTGTTCAATGGTGTACCCATCACTCAACGTGATGTTGAGCGGATTGGCTATATGCCTGAAGAGCGCGGCTTGTACAGGAAGATGAAGGTTGGAGATCAGGCTATGTATCTCGCACAGCTCAAAGGTATGGCAGCGGCTGACGCAAGGGGCCAGCTCAAAGAGTGGTTCATACGTTTCGGCATTCAGGACTGGTGGGACAAGAAGGTGGAAGAACTTTCCAAAGGCATGGCACAGAAACTTCAGTTCATCACGACGGTAGTGCATAGACCGAAGCTGTTGATTCTTGATGAACCTTTTTCCGGCTTCGACCCTGTAAATGCAGAAATCATCCGCAAGGAGATCCTGAGACTTCGCGATGCTGGTGCTACGATTGTTCTGTCCACTCACAACATGGAGTCTGTCGAGGAGCTTTGCGATGAAATCGCTCTCGTGGACAAATCCCATCTTGTCATAACCGGAGGAGTCAATGATATCCGCCGCGAATATGGCAACAACAATGTCGAACTCATCTACACGGATGCTGACGGCCGCCATACCGAGGTCCTGCCACGCGAGACAGATGGCAATTCCACTCTCGAAACTTATCTGGCAAAGGGCGTCACCGTCAATTCTTACCGTGAGCTGATGCCTCGAATGAATGATATTTTCATCAAACTTGTAACCGAAGGGGAGGGCGTAAAATGAATCTGAACACAATAAAAATCATCATCAGCCGCGAGTATCTCAACCGGGTGAAGAAGAAGAGTTTCCTGGTGACGACTTTCCTTGTCCCTATACTTATGGCAGGGCTTATTTTCGGCATTATGTTCGCCATGATGAACACAAAGGAGAAACAGAAGACCATCGCGGTAATCGACAAGTCCGGAATAGTGCTTCCGTATCTTGAAGACACCGAGACTGTCGACTATGTGGATTGTACAGGGCAGAACGTGGATTCCGTAAAAGTGAAGCTGTCCGCTCTCGGTTATGACGGAGTCCTTTGCATATCCGAGCTTGATACTGTCGCAAGGAACGTCACTCCTGATCTTTATTCCAGCAAACCTTTCGGAATGGAGATGACGGACAATATCACCAACCGTATCGGGAAAGCTGTTGAAGATTACAGAATCGCTTCATACAATATCGAAGGCCTTGAGACCATCATGAAGGAAGTCAAGGCAGATATTCACCTTCACTCCTACACTGTTTCAGAAGACGGGAAGGAGAAAATCTCTGAAGCAGGTGTATATTCCATTCTGTCAATGCTGCTGGGCATCATAATTTTCATGTTTGTTGCCATTTTCGGTGGCATGGTGATGTCAGCAGTCATTGAGGAGAAGTCCAGCAGGGTCGTCGAGGTCCTCGTCTCATCTGTGAAGGCCACCGAACTTATGTTCGGAAAAATCATCGGCATAGCTCTTGTCGCCCTGACTCAATTCCTGCTGTGGATTGTACTCTGCGCCGGAATCTTCGGCGTAGCCAGCACTGTTCTGAAGGACAAGCTTATGGGTTCTGCTGATGCCATGACACTCGCTTCCACGATGGGAGTCAGTGCGGATCAGCTGGAACTGTCCCAGCTCGTGGAGAGTGACAGCGAGGCTGCGGTCGTGCTTGACACCATGAAGAATCTTCCTTATGGAGAGATAATAATAGTGTTCCTTGTGTTCTTCGTGTTCGGATATCTGCTTTACGCATCATTGTACGCAGCAGTCGGCTCCGCGGTGGAGAACGAAGGCGATACACAGCAGCTGCAGTTGCCGATAACCATTCCGTTGATGATAGGATATATCATTGCTCTTTATGCTTTCAACGCTCCGGACAGTTCCATCGCATTCTGGGGGTCCATGATACCTTTCACTTCTCCTATAGTGATGATAGCCCGTCTGCCTTTCGGTGTGCCGGGATGGGAGCTTGCCCTTTCAATAGCATTGCTCGTCCTCACTTTTGTGGCTTGTGCATGGGCATCCGCCAAGATATACAAGGTCGGAATTCTGATGTTTGGAAAGAAATCGTCCTGGAAGGATCTATGGAAATGGCTTAAGCAAAATTAGTTATGAGGAAACTGATTGTCTGTACCATAGCTGTCGCGCTGCTTGGCCAGCCATCCGGCGCATTCGGCTTCAAGTGGCGGAACGTGCCGGTCCAAGGCGAGCGTACAGGTGTCACGACGCCGAATGTGAATAACATTGACGAGGCCCTCGGAACATTTGACGGCAACACATACATAGCTCCGAACGGCAGCCGTTTCAAAAAAAGATCAGCTACTGCACGTGTCGCCAGGCTTATGATTGAGGCTCAGCCTGCTCTTGCGTATCTCAAGGAGGTGGTAGGCTATTGCCCTGAAGGTCTGACGCGCCGCGGAACTGAGTCCGCTCTCGGAGATTGGGTGGTTGATTGCGTGATGGTCGAAACCGAGAAGGAAGTCGGCAGGAAAGTCGATATCGGCATAATGAATCACGGCGGCATACGCATTGACATGCCGAAGGGAGATGTACTTAAAGATGACATCATGTCCATGCTGCCGTTCAAGAATCACCTGTGCTACCTCACTATGTCCGGTGAGAATGTACTCGCGCTTTTCAACTCCATGGCGGACCACATGCAGCCCGTCGGCGGAGTGAAAGTCACAGTCAAGGATGGAAAGGTACAGCAACTTCTCATCGGAGGGGAACCGGTCGATGTCTCCAGAACGTACGGCATCGCCACCATTGATTTCCTGCTCGACGGTGGTGACGATATTTTTGTGGCAAGGAATTCAGAAAGTCTCATCCAGTCGGAGATTCTTGTGTACGACGCTGCAATGAATTATCTTAATGACCTTAAGGCGGCAGGGAAGAACATAGAAAAGAAAATCGATAACAGAGTCGTGGAATTATGAGAATAAAAGCATTGGTATTGTAGTGTGTACAGATGCACGCTTGCATGGATGCATCGGGGCAAAGGCTCGTAATCGTCCACGTCAATGACACGCACAGCCATCTTGATCCGGAGCGCAGCGGAAATCTGAAAGGAAAAGGAGGAGTCGTGGAAAGGGCTGCATATTTGGACAGCCTCCGCCATGCCGTCGGCAGGAAGAACGTCCTGCTCCTTCATGGTGGTGATTGGAATCAGGGTACACCATATTTCACTGTGTTCGGGGGAAATCTTGAAGTCTCGCTTATCAATGCTATGAAATATGATTGCCTTACATTGGGCAATCACGAGTTCGACAACGGCATTGAGGATCTGGCTGCGCGATTGAAAAGGATCAAGGCCCCTGTCGTGTGCGCGAATTATGATTTTTCCCCGTTTGATATGGGCGGCCAGGCGAAGCCGTATGCTATCATCAAGCGTGGAGGGCTGAAAATAGGAATCATAGGGATGCTGACAGACATAACTACAGTTGTATCCCGTGAGACGGCGGACCGTATTCCAAAGGCGGGGGAGGATGCCGATGTAATCAACAGATGGGCGTCATATCTCAAGGATGAAAAGAATTGTGACATGGTCATCGTACTCTCACATATGGGTTATGACGAAGACAAGGCCGTTGCTCTGAATATTAAGAATGTAGACCTTATCGTTGGCGGGCATTCTCACACCGTCCTGAAGGACTTCACATACGTGGATGGCAAAGATGGAAAAAAAGTACCCATCATCCAGGATGGAAGATGGGGACTGAGTTTGGGACGCATTGACGTCTATTAGAGAATATTCATGCTCTGCTCGCGTATTTTCTCAAGCTCGTCTTTCATACGGACCACGCATTTCTGAATGGATGCGTGGTTCGCTTTGCTTCCGGTGGTGTTGATTTCACGGCCCATTTCCTGAATTATGAAACCGAGCTTCTTTCCCGGGTATGGCTCTCCGTCGATGGTGTCCATGAAATACTTGCAATGCTGGCGCAGGCGTACTTTCTCCTCGTTGATGTCCAGCTTTTCGAGGTAGTAAATCATTTCCTGCTCGAAACGCTCCTTGTCCACCTTCGCCTGAAGTTCGGTCAGGTTCTTCATCAATCTTGCTTTTACGGTCTCAATCCTCTCTGTCTCATAGCCTTCAATCTCATCTTCGAGCTCGAGGATAGTAGATACACGGGCTGAGACGTCATTGTACAGGGCAACGCCTTCCTTTGCGCGGTATTCGTTGATGCCGGCGAGCGCATCGCTTATGGCGGCGTCAACAAGCGGCCAGTTCTCTTCAGTTATGATGTCCTGTTTCTTTGAGTCGATGACATCCGGCATCCTGAGAATGGTGGAAATGAGGTGGTTGGGCTCATGAAGCTGGAGGTTCACAATGTCAAGCTTCTCTCCCAAGGCCTTTATTTGCTCAAAGTACTCCAGAGCAAGTTCCTGGTTGATCTGTTTGGCGTTCTCCGCAGCGTTCGGCTCCCATGTGATGAACATGTCGATAGTGCCTCTCTGGAGGGATTCCGCAATCCTTTTGCGTATTCCGATTTCCTTTTCTTTCGGGATGAGTGAAGTTTTGAGGCTGATGTCAGCCGCCTTGCCGTTCACCGAACGGAACTCAATTGTCAGCTTTCCGTTCTCCAATTGCGCTTCGGCCTTGCCGTAGCCTGTCATTGACTTTATCATATGTTATTGTCTTTTGCCATTCTTTTTCTCTGCAAAATTATCAATTTTCCGGCAGAATTCGTTAACTTTGTTACGTTATGCGTAATTCTTTGCATTGTATTTCAGCCGTTGCCGCCACATTGCTCTATATGCTGGGTGTGGCAGGTTTCGATATGCACAGATGTGAGGATTCGCATCAGACATACTTTGCCTTTCTGGCTTCAGGCATAACTTGCAGTGACATTCACCCTGACTGTCCTTGCCATCATGATGACGGAGGGGAGTGTGACGAGGATGAGGACTGCTGCTGTGATACGATCGGAATCCTTGGTGTTACAGGTGAAGCGCCGACCGCTGTCCTTTCCGTGCCTGCTTGTCCGGTTGACCATACGGTCATTTTCGGACAGGCCGGGACCATCGGATCGGCACTCAAGCGTTTTTCCATCGAAAACCGTTATTATCCACCTCCTGCGAGTCTGTCTTTGCTGTGCGTGTTCAGAGTTTAGACTGTTTCTTCTTTTTGTCAAGTAGAAACCGTATAAACTTTTGAAACAATGCATTCCAACAAATTATTCATGGCGGCCTTTGCCGCTTTATTATGCGTGCCTTGTTTTTCTCAGACAGACACGACCGGTATTTATGGTGAAAGACGCGACAGCCTGAACGCTTCCGTTGCCGTAGGACGCAGGGCGGAGAACTACCTTGCCAAGGGCAAGGAGATACGCACGGAGGTTATCACTGCGGCAGGACTGTGCAAACTTGCATGTTGCAACCTCGCAGAAAGTTTTGAGAACTCTGCAAGTGTGACCGTCGGATATGCCGATGCTGTCACCGGGGCCCGTCAGATCCGGCTGCTGGGCCAGAGCGGCATATATACTCAGATGCTTGATGAAAACCGTCCGGTGATGCGGGGAATCAACGCACCTTTCGGTTTGACTTATGTTCCAGGACAATGGCTGGAGAGCATTCAGGTGGCGAAAGGGGTGACTTCCGTGATAAACGGCGCAGAGTCTATGACAGGGCAGATCAATTTCGAGCACCGAAAGCCGGATGATGGCCGTCCGCTTTATTTCCAAGCGTCGTTGATGGATGATACCAAATATGATTTGAATGCCTTTTCTTCGCACGTTTTCGGCGATGCCGGCAAATGGAGCACTGTGCTGTTGGGACATCTTGACGGCAATTTCAAAGCCTTTGACTTCAACTCCGACGGTTTCAAGGACGATCCTGACCATCTTCAGGCAGGTTTTGCAAACCGATGGCTGTGCCGTGCAGACAATGGATCCGACGTCCGTTTCGGAATAAGCGCATTGTTGGATGACAGGCTTGGCGGGCAGATGGACGGGTTCGGCAGTGACCGATGGAAAGCTGATATCTCCAACCGTTCAGTGGATGCCTATTTCAAATACGGACATCCCCTCGACGATGACGGTACCCGGAGTGTAGCCTTTATTACCGACCTCTCATCACAGAACCTTGAGTCTTCGTTCGGCAACTCTTTCCGGAACCGTTTCTTCCGCGCTTCCCAGGGTTCGGTGTTTGCAAATTTCGTCTATCAGTCCGAGATGAACGAACATCACAGTCTTTCAATGGGATTCAGTGAGATGCTGGACCTTTATTCGGAATTTTTTGAGATCGACAGTTCGACAGGAGGAACTTTCAACGATGCCGGAGTCTATGCGGAATACACTTATCGTGCCGGTGATGTCTTTTCAACGATACTCGGAGTCCGGGAGGATATGTTCAGCGGTGACGGTTATCGGTTCTCCCCTCGTCTGACCATGCGGTATGCCCCGGCGGAGAGTTTGATATTCAGACTCAACGCCGGCCGCGGAATCCGCAGGAGCATGCCTCTTGTCGACAATTTCGGAGTGCTTTCCAGCAACAAGGCTCTCCTTGGGAATGTTGTGAGACATCCTCTCGAAGAAGCCTGGACATTCGGAGCGAATGTGACGCTCTATCCGGGGGAAGACACCAGGACCTTCGTGAGCATGGATTATTTCCATACAGGATTCCAGAATCAGATGGTGGTGGATTATGACCGTCAGCCTGATGCAATCTGGATGTATGAAGCTCCTTCCGGCACTTCGTTCACTGACAACTACCAGTTGGACCTCTCGTTCGAACCGTTGGACGACTTTTTCGTGACGGTGACCGGACGCTATACTGATGCAAGGCAGGCGTTTCTTCGTGGTGACGTCTGGAAATCCCAGGAAAAGCCTATGACCGGCAAGTACAAGGCTGTGCTGAACATAAGGTATTCGATATGTGAAGATGCATGGACATTCGATTTCACTGCTTCAGTCAACGGACCATGCCGAGTCTATGACTTCATGAAAGGACTGCAGTATGACGGAAAGACTCTCTATGCTGACGGACATACGCCGGTTTACCCTCTGCTGTACGCTCAGGTGACACGCCGTTTCACCCATGTCGAGTTTTATGCCGGTGGGGAGAACCTGACGGGATATACCCAGCCATTGGCTGTCATCGGATATGACGATGTGAACGCCCGGTCTTTTGATGCCAGCTGTGTGTGGGGTCCTGTTTCCGGCATGAAACTATATGCAGGCATAAGAATCAGCATTGATTAGTGATTGGATTTTGTCATTTTATTGCTAATTTTGTTCGATTTCGTGATATTTTAACTGATTCTGATTTATGACAGATATTAACAAACCGGCAGAGGCCGCTGAAGAGCCTAAAAAACTCAATTTCCTTGAGGAAATCATAGAGTCTGACCTCGCATCAGGAAAGTTTGACAGCATTTTGACCCGTTTCCCTCCGGAGCCGAACGGATATTTGCATCTCGGGCATGCCAAGAGCCTGTGCATCAATTTCGGACTCGCCCGGAAGTATGGTGGCAAGACCAATCTCCGCTACGATGATACCAACCCGACCAAGGAGGACACCGAGTATGTGGACGCTATCAAGGAGGACATCAAGTGGCTCGGCTTCCAGTGGGAGAAAGAATGCTATGCATCAGATTATTTCGACCAGCTGTACGAGTGGGCCGAGAAAATGATTAAGGAAGGTCTGGCTTATGTCGATGATCAGACACAGGAGGAAATGCGCTTGAACCGCGGTACTGTGGAGACCCCGGGCACTGACAGCCCTTGGAGAAACCGTTCAGTGGAGGAGAATCTCAGGCTTTTCCGTGAGATGCGTGACGGTAAATATGCCGATGGCGAGAAAGTGCTTCGCGCGAAGATAGACATGGCTCATCCTAACATGATGTTCCGTGACCCTATCCTGTACCGCATCAAGCACGCAAGCCATCACCGGACCGGTGACAAGTGGTGCATCTATCCTATGTATGACTATACCCATGGACAGTGCGACTCCATAGAGAATATCACACATTCCATTTGCACGCTTGAATTTGACGTGCACAGACCTCTTTATGACTGGTTCATAGAGACTCTCGGCATCTATCCGAGCCATCAGTATGAGTTTGCGCGTCTCAATCTTACATACACGCTCATGAGCAAGCGCAAGCTTCTCGAACTTGTCCAGAAGGGTCTCGTTGCCGGTTGGGACGACCCTCGCATGCCTACGCTTTGCGGTGTCCGCCGTCGCGGCTACACCCCTGAGGCTCTTAAGATGTTCTGTGAGAAGATCGGTGTCAGCAAGCGTGACCAGCTTATGGATATCCAGCTTCTCGAGTGGTGCGTCCGTCAGGACCTCAATGCACGTTCAAACCGCTATATGGTGGTTTCTGACGACCCTGTCAAAGTCACCATAACCAATTGGGAGCAAGGGAAGGTCGAGTGGTTCGACTGTCCTCTGAATCCGGCAGAGCCGGAAGGCGCCACCAGGAAGGTTCCGTTCACGGGAGAGCTTCTTATCGACCGCGCTGATTTCATGGAGGATGCTCCTAAGAAGTACTTCCGTCTCAAACCGGACGGAGAGGTCCGTCTCAAATATACTTATATTGTGAAGTGCAATGAAGTCATCAAGGACGCAGACGGCAAGGTGGTCGAACTCAAGTGTACCTATGACCCTTCAACCCGTCCCGGGAACGGTGAGTGGCGTTCTGTCAAGGGCACCATCCACTGGGTGTCCGCCGAGTATGCAAAGGAGGTCGAGCTTCGTCTCTATGACCTTCTCTTCACTCTCGCTGACATGAGCCAGGTACCGGAGGACAAGGATTACAAGGACTTCCTGAATCCTGAGTCACTGGTCATGGCGAAGGGATATGCTGAACCTGCGCTTCTTGAGGACAATTCCGGCATAGCCGTTCAGTTCGAACGTGTCGGCTATTTCTTCAAAGACAAGGACAGCACTCCTGAACACCCTGTTTTCAACAAGACCACAGCTTTAAAAGACTCTTTCAAGATCAGTTAGCCTGATATTGCGTGTGAATGCAGGTTAGCGCGGAAGGCCGAGAAGCTTGCTGCGGGAGAGAAGGCAGTCCCCGATGGATGCTGCTTTCCTTCCGAGTTTTGAAAACTTGATAGTGGTATCGCTGCTTACGCGGTGCAAAGAAAGTTTGTTGACGGCTGTTTTTACAGGCAACATCAGATAGTCGCCTCCTACGATGAGGCGTCCTCCCACGATGACGAGCCCCGGGTTGAAAATGTTGATGATACCGGCTATA
>R27__coassemble_768_pt1 | contig 17692 bp, 11 predicted proteins | sample R27__metabat2_high_PE_015 | metagenome-assembled genome bin R27 | reverse complement strand
CAAGAACATCCCCGGATATTCGCTGAGGTCGGATTCGCTGATAAGGATGTCGTATCCATTGTTGGTCTCAATGAGAACCGGTAGTGTCGAGAACCTGCCGTCATCAGCCCATTTGTCGCTGTCAGTATGAGAATATCTCTCCTCGTACGCTGTTACAAAAGATTTTGTTTCTTGAAGATGGAGATGGTATGAAGAAGGGAAATTGATCTCAAAAGTTTCTCCCGTCACTTCGATGTCACCTTTCCTGGCTGTGATGAATCTGTATGCTATTCCTTCATCATAAGCTCTGAATTCTATGCTCCAATTGCCCTTGAAATCCATTCTGAGGAGATTGTACTCATCTTTTACAGTGGAGAATTTGATAGGAACATCAGGTGTGACGATGTCACTGACGCTGCTGATTTTCTTTTTGAGAAGTATAGCATTCTCTCCCAGGCTTTCTTTGCCGACTTTGAGAGCAAGAACATTGTCCTGAAGAAGAATAGTGCCGCCGGCAGTTACATTGTAAGTGATTTGCTTTCCGATATTGACCGAGACTTTGAGATTCTGGTCCGGTGACTTCAACTCTATGGCTTTGCTGGCACCGGAAAGGCTCGCGCAAAATAGCAGCGAAACAACGCTGGTTAATAGAATTCTGGCATTCATATAACAACTATTGATAGATTTGTCCAAATTTAGTTAATGTTGAGTAAATAACAATCGCAGTATTCATAGTTTAAAGCTCAATTCCTCACCGCTGACATGGTTGGCTTGAAAACTGATCTGCACGGCGCGCAGATGCAATTTTCAGCTCCCGCCGTCTTTGAAACCTCAGTACAGCCTGCCACCATTGACAGGCCTTCCAAGACATAGATGATGTGCTGCGTGTACCCTGATCCGGCGGGAGCGGCCTGTCAGGGGAGTGAACAGCACATGAAGCTCCCCATCGTCCTTTGTTACACTTTCATTATCAGCACAAAATTATTACTTTTGTCATACAAACTTCGGCGCAGATAACCACTCTGCAAAAATAGGGTTTGCACTATTAAGAAGCTTTTGATTTTGATAGCGCTCCTGGTGGCAGCGACCTCGTGTGGGAAGCACGACGTGGCCGAGGGAGCTGAAGAAGCTGGCATGGACCAGTTGAATCCCCAGCTTACGGGGGTGTGGAAGGTTATCGGATTCAGGATGGCGGGTGCCAACATGATGAATTTCTTTCCCGTTTCGTATCTGCTTACAGACGTAGTTGAGGGCCAGGCTGTCCTGATGACGAAGGATCCATCCGACGAATCCGGGGGGCTGCTCTGCCAGAAAATGGAGCTCAAGGGGGATGGCTCTGAATTCACCCTTGACGCTCTTGTGTGCCCGTAGCCAGAAGCCCAAAAGTCTTTAGCTTTTGGGTAGTTCACTATTAGTATTTAGTAAAAATTTTCAGGTTTTATTGTCTATATTTGCACCATGAAAAGTTCTATATTCCTTCTGTATGCGGCTTTTGCCCTCGCGATCTGTTCCTGCGTGACATCCGTATCGTTCCAGAACCCCGTCTGGCCCGAAAACCGTCCGGATCCCACTGCCATTTTCAACGGGGAGGACGTGTATTTCTTTTTCTATGGAACAGGATGGAACAGTCCTTTCATCCGCAGGAAGGATCTCTGTAATTGGGAGAAGACTGACATCAGCCGTTTCACGGAGGTGTCGGTGGCGCAGCTTAAAGAACTTGGAGAATCCTGCTGGGCTCCGCAGTTTGCCAGGATCGGCGATACATACATGCTTTACCTTACCATACGCAGCAGCTGTCCGGATTCCAGGATAGTGGCCACCGCATCCAAATCGCTTCTTGGACCATATGAGTTCAAGGGTGTAGTGACGGACGGTCTTGTGACGGGCATAAAGGACACCATCGATCCGTTCGTGTTTACTGATGAAGCGACAGGGAAGGTATGGCTGGTATTCGGCAGTGTCGGCGGGATCCATCAGGTGGAACTGAACGCCGAAGGAACTGCAGTCGCAGAAGGTTCGCAGTACAGGCATATCGCCGGAGAAGATGTGGACAATGACAGCTCACGTCTCTCCGTGTTCGAGGGCAGCTATGTCTATCGTCACGACGGCTGGTGGTATCTGTTCTGCAGCGCAGGCAGGTACAACGACTACTCCTACGCGATTGTCACCGGAAGGAGCCGCGACGTGGAAGGACCGTACATGACAAGGGACGGAAAGCCGATGACGGAAGGCAATGGAACAGTAGTGCTTTCCACCAGCCCATACGAGCATTTCTACGGCCCCGGTCACGACGGAGAGATCTTCACCGGCAAAGGCGGGAAAACATACATGATATATCATGTCCACGCCGGAGACTTCCGCAAGGACAAGGATAAAGGTTATATCCCTCGTCCGATGAACCTCCAGAGAGTGTACTGGGACAAGGACGGCTGGCCTTACATGAAAGTAGAAGAGATGCAGGGAGGGAAAGTCATCCTGAGCGGACATTCACAGGACCGGAGACATATGTAAGGATTTTCCATGCGGAATTACGAATATGTATTACCTTTACACATATTATACTCACATCTGATGACACGCGCATTCAAAACCATCTTCACGGTTGTTCTTGCCATTCTGGCGGCGGCCTGTACAACCGATCAAACCATAAAATTCACAGATTATGTCGATCCGAAGATAGGATCCGGAGAGCATGGACATGTGTTCGTGGGGGCGGATGTGCCCTTCGGTCTTGTCCAGCTCGGACCTACCGGTATTCCACAGTCTTGGGATTGGTGTTCGGGATACCATGACAGTGACAGCACCGTCATCGGTTTCTCCCATACCCATCTCAGCGGTACCGGAATCGGGGACCTGTTTGACGTCACCGTAATGCCCGTGACCGGCAGGAATCTGACTTATGCCAGAGGAGTGGAAGAAGATCCGCAGTCAGGATTATGGTCTTATGCTGACAGGACCAGGGAGATAGCAAGACCGGGATATTACAGTGTCCGGCTTACCCGTTACGGCATCATTGCCGAGATGACTGCCACCGAAAGGGTGGGGCTTCACAGATATACCTTCCCTGCAAATGGAGAATCCGCCCTTGTCTTCGATCTGGAAAACGGAGGCTGCTGGGACGAGGCGGTGGAAGTGCATATGGAGGCTGACCCGTCTTCTCCTCAGACGAGGGTGCGTGGCTGGCGTTTTTCCAAAGGATGGGCCGATGACCAGAAGATATGGTTCGTCGCAGAACTTTCCCGCCCGTTTGATTTCTTCTCTGTCGAAAACGGGAAGTACGGTCGCCTGAGTTTCAGTACTTATGAGGGCGAACAGGTCATGCTCAAAGTGGCGTTGTCCGTCACAGGACTTGATGGAGCGTCCAAAAATCTTGAAGCCGAGCTTCCGGGATGGGATTTCGAGGCAGTGCGTCAGGCCGCTGATGAGAAATGGGAGGCGGAGCTTTCCAAGGTCAAAGTCAGCACTACGGATGAAAGGGCTAAGAAAGTTTTCTATACAGCGCTTTATCATACCATGATAGCTCCCGCTCTCTTCTGCGATGCGGATGCCGCCGATAAAGAATACACGATATTCTCATTATGGGACACTTACCGTGCCGCCATGCCTCTCTATACGATCATCCAGCCTGAAAGGGAAGGGGATTTCATCAACAGCTTCTTGAAGATATATGACCGTCAGGGCAAACTCCCTGTATGGCATCTCATGGGTTGTGAGACCGATTGCATGGTGGGTAATCCGGGAGTGGCCGCTACTGCAGATGCGGTGATGAAGGGGATTCCGGGCTTCGATGTTGAAAAAGCATACGAAGCCATGAAGGTATCGGCCATGCTCCCTGACAGGGGGCAGGACCAGAGAATGAAATACGGATATATCCCTGCAGACAAGGCAGACGAGTCGGTTGCATACGATATGGAATATGCCATTGCGGACTGGGCTCTCGCTCAGGCTGCCAGGAAACTCGGTCACGATGAGGATTATGAGTATTTCCTTGACAGGAGTCATTCGTACAGGCATTTCTTTGATAAGGAAAGCGGTTTCATGCGTGGACTTGACAGCCGCGGACATTTCATCGAACCTTTCAACCCGTTCTACTCTGACCATCGTGCGGACGTTTATACCGAGGGCAATGCCTGGCAGTATACATGGCTTGTCCCTCATGACCTGAAGGGACTGATAGAGTGCTTCGGCAGCAAGAAAACCATGCTTGAGAAGCTCGATCAGCTTTTTGTTCAACCATCCGAGATTCAAGGTGAGAATGCTTCCGCTGATATCTCCGGTCTTATCGGGCAATATGCCCATGGCAATGAACCGAGCCATCATGTGCTGTATCTTTATACCATGGCCGGCCAGCCATGGAAGACTGCGGACAAAGTCCGTGAGGTGCTTGCTACTCTGTATGATGATTCCACGGAGGGACTTTCCGGCAACGAGGACGTAGGCCAGATGTCTGCCTGGTACATACTCTCGGCGACAGGCTTCTATCAAGTTGAACCTGCAGGAGGACATTATTATTTCGGAAGTCCTTTGTTTGATGAAGTTGCAATCTCTTTGCCGGAAGGCAGGACATTCACAGTCAAGGCTCCAGGCAACAGTGCGGATAACAAGTACATCCAGCGCATCTGGCTCAACGGCAACCCTTATACCAAGCCATACATCGCTTATGAAGACATCATGGCCGGAGGTGAACTTGTAATGGAGATGGGTGCGGAGAAGAAGGTCTGGTATTGCCCTGATGAGCCGGATGAGTATGCAGATCATCGCCCGGCACCTCAGGACAGGCTTTTCGTAAGCCAGTCTGTCGATGCCAGGATAGCTCAGGTACAGGCAATGCTGACCAATCCCCGTCTGGCGTGGATGTTCGGCAACTGCTTCCCTAATACATTGGACACTACCGTCCATTACAGCGAAGATGAAAACGGCACTCCTGACACATTCGTCTATACAGGTGACATCCATGCCATGTGGCTTCGTGACAGCGGCGCACAGGTCTGGCCGTACCTGAGGTTCGCGAATGAGGACGAGCATGTACGCAAGATGCTCGAGGGAACGATTCGCAGGCAGTTCTTCTGCATCAATAAGGACCCTTATGCAAATGCTTTCAACATAGGCCCTACCGGCAGTGAGTGGGAGTCTGACAATACTGACATGGACCCTTATGACCACGAACGCAAGTGGGAGATTGACTCTCAGTGTTATCCTGTCCGTCTGGCTTATGAGTATTGGAAGGTGACCGGCGATACATCCGTCTTCGACGAAAGCTGGATCTCCGCGATGGACAATATTCTGAAAGTCCTCAAGGAGCAGCAGCGCAAGGACGGACACGGCTCTTACATGTTCACCCGCAAGACCGACCGCCAGTTCGACACCAAGGCATGCGGAGGCAAGGGCAACCCTGTCAAGCCTGTAGGCCTCATTGCTTCGGCGTTCCGTCCATCTGACGATGCGACCGTATTCGAGTTCCTAGTGCCATCAAACTTCTTCGCCGTAACATCTCTCCGCAAGGCGGCTGAAATCCTTGAGACCGTCAACAAAGCTGCCGACAAGGCGGCCGAGTGCCGTGCCCTTGCGGATGAAGTGGAGAGTGCCTTGCACGAATATGCAACTGTCGACCATCCTGTGTATGGGAAGGTCTATGCCTATGAAGTCGATGGTTTCGGCAATTGCCTCATCAACGATGATTCCAATGTGCCGTCGCTTCTTGCGATGCCTTATCTCGGTGACGTCGCCATCGATGACCCTGTCTATCAGAATACCCGCAGACTCGTCTGGAGCGAGGACAATCCGTATTTCTTCAAGGGCGCTGCCGGAGAAGGCATAGGAGGCCCTCATATCGGCCACGATTTTGTATGGCCGATGAGCATCATGATGAAAGCTTTCACATCCACTGATGATGAGGAAATCCGTGACTGTATCATCTCTTTGATGAATACTGATGCAGGCACCGGGTTCATGCACGAGTCGTTCCACAAAGACAATGCTTCAGATTTCACCCGCGAATGGTTCGCATGGCAGAACACCCTCTTTGGAGAACTCATCCTGAAGCTTATAGATGACGGAAAACTCGATCTCCTTAATTCCATTATATAGTTCTTTACTGATATGAAAAAAATATTGGCTGCAGGACTTGTTTCCCTGGCTGTTATGATTGCCTTCAGCTGCACGGAGCATGTCCAGGTTGATTCTCCTGCCGATTATGTCTCAACATTGGTCGGTACCATGTCTGACAACACGTTCTCGACAGGAAACCTGTACCCGGCAACCGCATTGCCGTGGGGAATGAATTTCTGGACCCCGATGACCGGCAGAATCGGAAATGGATGGACATACTCATACAGCGCGCATAAGATTCAGGGATTCAAGCAGACTCACCAGCCAAGTCCGTGGATTAATGATTACGGTTATTTTGTAGTGATGCCTCTCAGGGATGCTTCGAATTACTCGGAGGAGAAGAGGGGGAGCTGGTTCAGCCATCATTCAGAAACCGCCAGACCGTATTACTATCAGGTATATCTTTGTGACCATGATGTCAATGCTGAACTTACTCCTGCCGAGCGTGCCGCTATGATGAGGTTCACTTTCCCTGACAGTGAGACATCAGGAATAGTCATTGATGCGTGCTGTGAAGACGCCGGGATTCAGGTGGATGCCGCAAAAGGAATCATAAGCGGCTATACCACAAACAATCATGGCGGAGTACCTGAGAATTTCCGCAACTGGTTCGTTGTCAGATCAGACAAGGCTATAGAGAGCTATGAGACAGTTGACAACATGGCTGTGATTAAGTTCAGGACAGTCAGAGGTGAGAAGGTCAATCTCCAGCTGGCGTCATCATTCATTTCAGCGGACCAGGCCATGATCAACCTCGGCGAGGTGGAGGGCCGTACTTTTGATGATGTCCGCAATGCTGCCAGGGACCGTTGGAATGAAGTCCTCGGCCGTATTGAAGTGTCCGGAGGCTCTGAGGACCAGCTGCGAACATTCTATTCCTGCCTTTTCAGGAGCACGCTGTTCCCTCATAAATTCTATGAGATTTCAGCCGAAGGCGAAAAGATACATTACAGCCCGTACAACGGTGAGGTACGCAAAGGTACGCTCTATACCGACAGCGGCTTCTGGGATGTGTTCCGTGCGCAGCTGCCGCTCCTGAACCTTGTTTATCCTTCTGTCAATGCCGAGATACAGGAAGGTCTGATGCATATCGCGGAAGAGAACCCGTTCCTTCCTGAATGGGCCAGTCCGGGCCATCGCGGATGTATGGTCGGGAATAATTCCGCTTCGATTGTTGCGGATGCATATATAAAGGGCATATATACTGAAGGCGCTGACAAGCTGTATGAAGCTCTGGTCTATGGGACAGAACATGTCCATCCTCAGGTCTCATCCAGCGGACGCCTCGGACATGAGTATTACAACTCCCTGGGCTACGTTCCATACAATGTCAACATCAATGAAAATGTCGCCCGTACTCTGGAGTACGCCTACGATGACTGGTGCATCCTTCAGATGGCCGGGAAACTCGGCCGTCCTCAGGCGGAACTGGATAAATGGGCGTCACGGGCGATGAATTACAGGAATGTCTTTGACCCGTCCACCAACCTTATGCGCGGACGTCTGGACAATGGGGAATTTGAATCTCCGTTCAGCCCGTACAAATGGGGTGATGCATATACCGAAGGGAACGCATGGCATTATACATGGTCGGTATTTCATGATGTCCGTGGGCTTGTCGACCTCATGGGGGGAGAAAAGACATTTGTCAGCATGCTGGACTCCGTTTTCGTGGTCCCTCCTGTCTATGATGACAGTTATTACGGGTCCCGCATCCATGAGATAACTGAAATGCAGGTGGCCAACATGGGCAATTATGCTCATGGCAACCAGCCGGCACAGCACATGGTCTACTTGTACGACTATGCCGGGCAGCCATGGAAATGCCAGGAACATGTCCGTGAGGTCATGGACAAACTCTATAAGGCCACTCCGGACGGATATTGCGGGGATGAAGACAACGGACAAACTTCGGCATGGTACATTTTCTCCGCTCTCGGATTTTACCCTGTATGCCCCGGAGCTCCGGATTATGCTCTTGGAGCACCTCTGTTCAACGAGGCGGTTGTCCATCTTGAAAGTGGCAAGGACTTGGTTATTTCAGCTCCTGAGAATGCTCCGGGGCATCCTTTCGTGAGTTCTATGAAACTCAACGGGCGCAAGTGGGGGCACAATTACGTCAATTATGACACCTTGATACGTGGCGCGGAACTTAAGTTCAAGATGGCTTCCGAGCCGAACACCGCCCGTGGTACTGAAACGGATGATTACCCGTATTCTTTCAGTAAATAACGCCAAAGTAACGAGTCCGTATGTATGGAATTCAGTTCAGGATGTAATCGAAATATTAATAAAACTTTTGAAATGAAAACAAAAAGAACATTGATTGCTGCCGCGCTGTGCGCGGCGCTGGCGCTTCAGGCATGCGCGCCGAAACACGAGGCAAGCCGGATACGTCCATCAGCATATCCGCTGGTCACGATAGACCCATACACCAGCGCATGGTCTACGACGGACAATCTCTATGACAGCCAGGTCCAGCACTGGACAGGGCGTGATTTCCCGCTTGAAGGAATATTGACTGTGGACGGCACCGCTTACCGGTTCATGGGAGAAGACATCAGCGGTTTTGACCGTCTTCTCACCAATGGCACGCAGGAGCCATGGGAATGCAGGTACACCACTGCCGAACCCACAGGCGACTGGGCCGCTCCGGACTACAACGATTCTCGCTGGAACAAAGGTGAAGGCGCATTCGGATTGGGAACCCCGGACAGCATATTCACCACAGAGTGGACGACACCATTCATCTGGGTGAGGCGCGAATTCTTCTTGGATGAGGATATGACAGGGAAGGAGGTTTACCTCGAGTACAGCCATGACGACGATGCCAGCTTCTATGTCAACGGCGTGGAAGCGGCTTCGTGGGATGATTCGAACGAATGCAACAAGCGTCTTCGCCTCAACGAAGAAGCCACCGCGACTCTGAAGGCCGGCAGGAACATCATTGCGGCGAAATGCTGGAACCGCAGGGGCAATGCCATGCTTGACATGGGTCTTTCCATCAAGTCAGCATCCGCCACAAACAGCATTGCAGCGGTACAGAACAGCGTCGACGTACAGGCCACCCAGACACATTATCTCTTCACCTGCGGACCTGTGGACCTGAAACTCACGTTCACCAGCCCGGTGCTTCTCGACAGGCTCGACCTTGTCAGCCGCCCTGTCAACTACATCACTTACAATGTCAGTTCGAACGACGGCACCGCGCACGACGTGTCCATCCGATTCATCGCTACCGGAGCATGGGCGACACATATGCCATTCCAGAAAGTCGCCATGGAAAATGGAGAGCAGAACGGCATGGTATATCTGAAAGCCGGCACGGAAGAGCAGAACATTCTCGGAAGGAAAGGTGACTCGGTATGCATAGACTGGGGATATTTCTACCTGTGCAGCGAGAAGGAAGGAACTTCCTCGCAGGTCGATGACGGCGTGATGACACTTGACAGAACCCTTGGAGCCGATGTCAGGACCTGTACCGGCAAGATAATGGTCGGCTATGACGACATATTCAGCGTAAGGTATTTCGGAGAGAATCTGCGCCCATATTGGAACAAGGATGGAAACAGTTCGATAATGGAGCAGTTCTCCGCCGCGAATGACCAGTACGCTTCTTTGATGAAGGAATGCGAAAAATTCGACTGCACGCTGATGGCTGATGCCACCAAGGCGGGCGGTCGCAAATATGCGGAGCTGTGTGCGCTCGCATACAGACAGGCGATAGCCGCGCACAAACTGGTGGAAGCACCTAACGGAGACCTGCTGTGGCTTTCCAAGGAAAACAACAGCAATGGTTCCATTGGTACGGTGGATGTCACCTATCCGTCAGCACCGCTGTTCCTCCTCTACAACCCGGAACTGGCAAAAGGTCTGCTGAATCATATCTTTTATTATTCCGAGTCCGGGAAATGGACGAAACCGTTCCCTGCACATGATGTAGGCACTTATCCTATCGCCGAAGGTCAGACCTACGGAGCTGACATGCCTGTGGAGGAAGCAGGCAACGCACTCACGCTCACAGCTGCCATCTGCCATTACCAGAATGACTACGGATATGCGGAGAAGCACTGGGAGACTCTGTCCGTCTGGGCCGAGTACCTCAGCAGGTTCGGTCTCGACCCTGAGGACCAGCTCTGTACAGATGACTTCGCAGGCCGTTCGGCCCACAATACCAATCTGTCCATCAAAGCCATTCTGGCTCTTGCGAGCTACGGCAGGATGGCGGAGAAACTTGGTCAGGGCGAGATAGCTGAGAAATACACTTCCATGGCGAAGGAAATGGCGTCCCAGTGGGTTGAAATGGCCGATGATGGGGACCATTACCGCCGCACGTTCGACAAGTCCGGGACTTGGAGCCAGAAATACAATCTCGTATGGGACAAGCTGCTCGGACTCGGGATATTCCCTGAGGATGTAGCCAGAAAGGAAATCGCATTCTATCCATCAGTGGAAAATGAGTACGGACTTCCTCTTGACGAGCGAATGGCCTATACAAAGACTGACTGGATCGTCTGGACAGCCACAATGGCCGAGAGTCAGGCAGACTTCGAACACTTCGTTGATTACATCTACAAGTTCCAGTGCGAGACTACAACGCGCATCCCAATGTCTGACTGGGTATGGACCGACAAGACCACACATGCAGGCTTCAAAGCCCGTTCGGTCGTAGGCGGTTACTTCATCAAGATGCTGAAATAGACTGCCTTGACTGGCATAAATGCCTAATAATAAATCGGATGAACAGAGATGACCTGTCCATCCGATTTTTACGTCATAGCGGATACGTTTGCGACACTATTGTGTTTTGATATTGATTTCGTAGTCCTTGCCGTAGGCGTTGACGCAGAGCGTCGCGGTGCCCTTGTCGCCCTTGAGTGATCTGACAACTCCGAGAGCCTTGCCGCTGAAGAGGGCTTTGTCCGATCCCTTCAGACTCAAGGTGTCGGAAGCGTTGCCGTTGTCCACACCGAAGAGCTCTCCGGCCCCCTTCACGCTGAAATGGAGCATATCGTTTGCAGTAGGAACCTCACGCCCTTCTGCGTCGATGGCGTCGACTGTTATATATGCAAGGTCATACCCGTCAGCGCTGATGACATCCCGGTCGGCTGTGAGTCTGACTGCAACAGCTTCGGATGAAGTGGTGCGGCTGTCTCTGGCCACTTCCTTGCCGTTTTTGTAAGAGACGGCCTCGATCGTTCCCGGCTCATAGGTGATGCCTGTCCACTGTGCGTGCAGACGCTCGCCTTCCTTGCTGCTCTTTCCAAGTGACCTGCCGTTGAGGAAGAGTTCCACTTCGTCAGCATTGTTGTAATATGCCCATACATCTACGATGTCCCCCGCTGTCCAGTTCCAATGAGGAAGAATGTGCAGTACGGTCTTGTCTGTCCACTCGCTCTGGTACATCCAGTATGAATCCTTAGGGAATCCGGCGAGATCGACCACCCCGAAGTATGAACTTCTTGCAGGCCAAGGGAATGGTGTAGGCTCTCCGAGATAGTCGAATCCTGTCCAGAGATATGTGCCGGCGATGAAGTCCTTCTCGCGCACTGCGTACCAAGCGTGTTCAGCTGTGGCGCCCCAAGGTACACGGCACATATCGAATGCCGTGAGCTGGTTGTCTTCAGGGATAGGAGTGGGTATTCCCTCCGTTCCCCTGTGCGGCAGTACCTCGAGAGTGGTGGACGGGAAGTGATAGACTCCGCGGCTGTTGATTGCCGAAGCTGTCTCGGAGCCGATCAGAGGCTGCCCCGGGAACCATTCGCGGACAGTATCATATTGGACGTCATGGTAGTTGATGCCGAAAACGTCGAGCGCTCCGCTGTTGAAGAGGTTGTTGCTGTTATCGACATGGTTGCATCCGGATGTTATGGCTCTGGTGTCGTCGAGATCCCGTATCACCTTTGCAAGGTGACGGGCGAGAAGTACATTGACGTTCGTCTCGACAGGCTCATTCCTCTTGTCCGGATCGGAGAAGTTGAGAAGGAAATTGGCCTCGTCCGGGGAAAGGTTGTCCAGTGACTCGTCCCCGCTGTCCGATTGTTCAAGTATCTCGTTGCCTATGCTCCACATTACAATTGACGGATGGTTTCTGTCGCGTCTGACGAAATCTGCAAGGTCCTTCTCGTGCCATTCGTCAAAGAAACGGGCATAGTCAAAACGCGTCTTGCGCCTTTTCCAAATATCGAAAGCCTCGTCCATAACGACAAAGCCCATTTCGTCGCACAGCTGGAGCAACTCCGGGGCAGGAGGGCTGTGGGATGTTCTGATGGAATTGACACCCATGTCCTTGAGGATGCCGAGTTCTCTTTCGAGCGCCCTGCGGTGAACGGCAGTACCGATGCAGCCCATATCGTGGTGGAGGCAAACTCCGGTGATTTTCACCGGTCTGTCATTGAGGAAGAATCCCTTGTCGGCATCAAACCTGAAGGATCTGAATCCGAAAGTCTGGGTATAGATGTCGCAGATTTCCTTGTCTGCCGTGATATATACGATGAGAGTGTATAGATATGGATCATCGATATCCCATAGATGTGGGCTTGCAATCTCGAAACAGTCTTCCTGACTGAAAGCGACCTCGTTCCCATCCATGTCAAGCACTTTGAAGGACAGTCTGTCGCTTTCGCTCATATTCTCAGCCTCCACCGCCACCTTGACCGTAGCCTTGTCCGCACTGATTTCCGGAGTGGTCACAAATACGCCGTTGTAAGCGACGTGGGTCTTCTCGGTGGTGACGAGGCGGACGTTCCTGTAGATTCCGCATCCGGCATACCAACGCGAATTGGGCTGCTCTGCGTTGTCGCAGCGGACTGCAATCAGATTGTCCTTTCCGGCAGGATTGAGATATTCCGTTATGTCATAGGAGAAAGAACTGTATCCATATGGGCGTGTTCCGACCTCCTTGCCGTTGACATAGACGGTGCTGTTCATGAATACTCCGTCAAATTCCACTGCGCATACCTTGTCCTTTCCTATGCCTGCCGGTGTCTTGAAATGTTTTCTGTACCAGCCGATTCCACCGGGAAGTGCTCCGCCTGAAGGTGTGGATGGATTGTCCTTGGAAAAATCTCCCTCGATGCTCCAGTCGTGAGGAAGATGAAGATTGCGCCAACTGCTGTCATCGTATCCTGGTGCCGCGAATCCCCGGTCATCAGCAAGCTGGAATTTCCAATCGAAGTTGAAGTCTTCCACCTGCCTCGGATTGCCGGTGGAGCAACCGCACAGAAGCGCAGCGGTAAGCAATGCGATAAAGAATCTCTTCATATGATGAACTGTATTGGTCGCATTAAAGTTAATTAAAAATGCGTGAACATTATTCAAATTTTTGATTATCTTTGCCTTCACCAATAACAGAGATATGTCAATGAAATTCAACAAGCATTCTTGGTTGTGGCGCTGGCAGGGTATCCTTTCAGCTCCGTCGTCATGCACACGATAATGTGACACAAGTCATATATTGAGGTCCGGAGCTGCATGTGCTGCGGACCTTTATTTTTGACAACTGATACCCTGCCTGAAGTGCTTCAAGGAAAATAAACGAACAAGTAAAAAATCATACCATGAATACATATAGAGATTTTGACAATTACCTTAAGGAATACCCGACTGAAGACGGATTCTTTGGAAATTACGGCGGCAGCTATCTTGATGACCCTGAGCTTGTCAAGGCATTCAAGGAATACGCGGAAGGATACAACACCATAGCCCAGTCAGCCCAGTTCATCGCCGAGCTCAGACGCATAAGAAAGGACTTTCAGGGCCGCCCTACACCGCTCTACCATTGCCAGAAACTTTCCAATCTCTTCGGAAAGACGCAGATTTACCTCAAGCGCGAGGACCTGAACCACACAGGAGCGCACAAGCTCAATCATTGCATGGGTGAAGGCCTGCTTGCAAAGTATATGGGCAAGAAGAAACTCATAGCCGAGACCGGCGCGGGGCAGCACGGAGTGGCGTTGGCTACAGCAGCCGCATATTTCGGCCTTGAGTGTGACATCTATATGGGCGAAGTCGACATAGCCAAGCAGGCTCCGAACGTCGCCAGAATGAAACTTCTCGGCGCCAGGGTAGTCCCTGTTTCCTTCGGCCTCAAGACCCTCAAGGAAGCGGTGGATGCTGCTTTTGAAGCATATTCCCGCGAGTACAAGGACGCTATTTACTGCATCGGCACCGCAGCAGGTCCACATCCGTTCCCGCTCATGGTCCGCGATTTCCAGTCTGTCATCGGCTACGAATCCAGAGCGCAGTTCATCGAGATGACCGGTCATCTCCCTGACAAGGTGGTCGCTTGCGTCGGTGGCGGCTCAAACTCCATCGGCACTTTCGTCCCGTTCCTCGCCGACCCTGTCGAACTCTATGGAGTTGAACCACTCGGTCACGGCCCGGCTCTCGGCGACCATGCTGCCAGCATCACTTACGGAAAGGTAGGCGTGATGCATGGCTTCAACAGCTACATGCTTGCAAACGAGGACGGTTCCCCTGCGCCTGTCTACTCCAACGCCAGCGGTCTCGACTATCCGGCAGCAGGCCCTGAGCACGCTCTCCTGCATGACATGAACCGCGTGAATTATGTCACCATCGATGATGATGAAGCCATTGAGGCGCTGTTCCTCCTTTCACGCGTCGAGGGCATCATACCGGCCATTGAAAGCAGCCACGCGCTCGCATACAGTCTCAAAATTGCCCGCGAAGGACGTCCTAACTCGGTCATTGTCACCCTCTCCGGCCGCGGGGACAAGGACCTTGACTACGTAATCGAACACTACGGCACCGGCGAAGAATTCCTCGCCAAGCGCGGCATCGTCCTCAAATGAAACGCTGTTCCTTCCTCCTCCTCTTGTTCTGCTTGATCTGCCTCCCGGCAGGGGCCGCGGACTACCGCACTGAGGAGTACCGTCAGATGCAGCAGCGCTTGTGCTCCGGCTGGAATACCTGGTACAACAACAGCATGGTCTCCCATGTCCTTCTTCCCGAAGACTTTGCGATCAGCCTCTGCTTCGCGACAGACGACAGCCGCAATCTTCTGAAAGACGTGATGAAGAAGTCCGACATCAGCCGCAGCCCGGAGAGAGTATATCCGGGCATGCGTTCCGATGACGGCGCCTATACCAGCCTTCGACTGGAGTATCGGGGGATGGATCTGCTGATTGAATCAGCCGTTGACGGTGAAGATGAACTCATATTGGTGACGCCGAAGGAACCATACGGACATTATCTTATGGTTGAGGCCGGTCTTCTGTACGGACACGACGGTCTTGTCGGTCGTGAAGGCAGGACATTGAAGGCTGTGATAGGGGGCAGGGAACTGACCGTGAACGCCACCCAGGAGCCTTTGGCCTATGAATATCTCGGCTCCACCGCACCGAGGATGACATTTGACCTGATGAACCCGGTGGGCATTTATACCGGCAAGGAGAGGACCCTCGAAGAAATCACTTCAAAAGTGTCCGAGGCCCGCAAGGTGCAGGAAGCGCGTGCGGCTCAGTACGGAGACCTTGCGGAATCTTTCCTCCCGATGCAGCAGATTCTGGCCTGGAACACTATCTACGATGCACCTCACGACCGCGTGATCACTCCGGTCAGCAGAAACTGGAACGTGAACTGGGGAGGATATGTGCTTTTCGACTGGGACACCTATTTCGCTTCATACATGTGCTCCTTGTTCAACAAGGAACTGGCGTTCGCCAATGCAATAGAAATAACGAAGGCCATCACACCCGACGGATTCATCCCGAATTTCCAGTCTGAGAACAGCTATTATTATGGAGGCAACCCTACTTCGTGGGACAGGTCCCAGCCTCCTGTGGGCAGTGAGATAATCTGGCGCATCTACCAGCACTATCCCGAGCGCTGGTTCCTGGAAGAAGTGTATGATGAACTGCTGACGTGGAACCGCTGGTGGATGGACAACCGTCTCATTGACGGCTACCTGGCATGGGGAAGCCATTATATGAAGGACGGTGAAGACGTCACGGAAGGCATCCAAGGCGCGATGTACGAGTCCGGGCTTGACAATTCTCCGATGTATGACGCTGTGCCCATGAATGAGGAAACCTTCACTATGGAGCTTGCTGACGTGGGTCTGAACAGCATGTACGTCATGGACTGCAAGGCCCTCGCGGAAATAGCCGGCGTCCTGGGACGCAAAGAAGACGTCAAGGAACTGAACTCCCGTGCGAAGCGGTTCACCAAGCAGATAGAGAAGCTTTGGGACGAAGAGCATGGTATCTTTCTGAACCTCAGGACTGATACGGGAGAGGCCAGCACCCGTATCTCTCCTACCAATCTTTACCCCATGCTTGCAGGTGCATGTACGCAGAAACAGGCCGAGAGGATGATGAAGGACAACTATTTCAATCCTGATATATTCTATGGCGAATATGTCCTTCCGACCATCGCCCGGAACGATCCTGCTTATGGCGACAATGATTATTGGCGCGGGCGCATCTGGGGCCCGGTCAATTTCCTCGTCTATTTGGGCATGCAGAACTACGATGTGCCGGAGGCACGCAAGGACCTCATCCAGCGTTCGAAGAATCTTCTGTTCAAGAACTGGAAGGCAAACGGCGGCATCTTCGAGAACTACAACAGCAGCACAGGCCAGGGTGATGACGTCCACAATGCCGACGGATTCTATCATTGGGGTGCTTTGCTCACCTTCATGGAGTTCTTGGAGAGGGACATGGTGAAATAACCTGCCTGCATACGCTTCTGCTTCACATTCAAGTCTTTCGCTGTCATCCGGTGCGCTTCAGCCCGCTGACAGCGGATTCCGTATGGCGGCGGATGGAATGAAAAATTTTTCCATATTGCCGTTTTGTTTTTCATAAAAAAGTATCTACATTTGCAGATGTCAAGCTAGCCCTTAGCCTCAAGTCGTAGCTTTTGAGTGTTCAAGGGGTACGACTGGGTGTTTAGGGTGTGCGGACATAACATACGAAAGACGTTATTTGGCGTTTATCTTCTACCATCAAACTTCGCAACTTTGATTTTTATCGAAAGGAAGATATCGGCAATGGGAACGTCCACTTTTCTGTGATGACGATTCGGTCACCGCGCTTTTTGCGTGAGGTAACTGTATATCATCCCTGGCGTGGGCTAGCTGCATTGCTTATTCTTTTCGATGGCAGCGAAGGCCTGATGGTGGGATGAGCAAAGAGTACGATTACCCACGTCTTTTTTGTTTCAACCCCTTAAACATATTCCGGAAAGGGTAGCGCCGGAAGCATTACAGTTGATAATGGCTTCGTCTTCGGCTGCGACCATTCACTTCATTGCATCTGCATCCCCCGGGATGCCGTCACTGGCTTGCCGTCTTCATGGCAGGTCCGGTGCTTCCGTGTCTTCAAGCCGATCATCATTGACAAATCAAACAATTCAATATCGGTAAAGATGAAAAGAAAGTATGAACTGATCAGAGTAGTGCCTCTGTCGGTAGGTCCTTGCGAAGGCGTCTGCGGCGGATCCGCCAAGGTGGCCGTCAGGACAACGGGTCAGCCTGTCGAAGAAATCTGGATGGACAAGAAGGTAGAAGGCACTGATGATTTTATGTACAACAACACATGGGAGGAGGCCAACTGAGTATGAAAAAGCATTTGATATTCTG
>R27__coassemble_745_pt1 | contig 18077 bp, 17 predicted proteins | sample R27__metabat2_high_PE_015 | metagenome-assembled genome bin R27 | reverse complement strand
GCACGGTTCCCGGAGGGGACAGCCGCCCGCATCTGCGGCAAAGCTAAAATAAAATGAAGGCGACCAATAATCACTTATTAGTCGCCTTCCTTTTTTATCGGGAAAGTGTCCGCTCAATATTTGGAATTAGTAAAAACTCATACTATCTTTGCATTCGCAAAATTTAGTAAAAGCATATACTATGAAAACGTTTACTATTTCTTCAATCCAGCAGGTCGGAGCCGGAACCATTGACTTCAGAAAATCATGGGACTGGTATATCAGAATGTTCGGATTCGATATCAAAATCCTTGAAGATGATACTGTTGCAGAACGGATGCTTCCATATACAGGCGGCAAGGCACAGAAAAGGCATGCGTGCATAACTGTCAATCTTCAAGGAGGCGGTGGTCTTGAGGTCTGGCAGTATTCCAATAGAAAACCACAGCCTGCAAGTTTCAAGGTAGCTATCGGTGATACGGGTGTGTTTGCAGCGAAAATCAAATGCCGTGACGTCAATGGCTTTTATCGCGAGCTGTCGGCCAGATGGGACAAGTGTTCGGAAGTGAAGATGGACCCGTCGGGCAAACCTTGTTTCTATGTGGAGGACCTGTATGGCAACACATTCCAAATCATAGAGAGGAAAGACGTTTTCATCGAGGATCACAAACTTTGCGGGGGAGTGGCGGGAGCGTTTGTAGGAGTTAAGGATATGTCAGTCTCGCAGAAGTTCTATCAAGAAATCCTTGGTTATGACAGAGTGATATATGATGTTACGGGTACGTTCGACGATTGGTCAGCCATGCCTGGTTCAGATGAAAGATACCGTCGTGTGCTTCTTGGAAAAAGTTCAAGTCCCAAAGGTGCCTTCTCCGGACTTCTGGGCGACAATACCATCGAGCTGGTCCAGGCGCTTGAGCATGAACCTCGCATGATTTTTGAAGGAAGATATTGGGGCGACCCCGGTTTCATCCAGATTTGTTACGATGTCATCGGAATGGACGCCCTCAAAGAGTATTGTGAGTCAAAGGGCTGTCCTTTCACCGTTGACAGCTGTCCATCCGGAGAGCAGTTCGATATGGGGGAAGCGTCGGGGCGTTTCACTTATATTGAAGACCCTGACGGCTCACTGATTGAGTTTGTAGAGACGCTCAAGGTACCGGTCATCGGTAAGCTGGGCCTTTACATAGACATGAACAAAAGGGACAAATTCAAGCCGCTTCCAAAAATCCTTTTTCGGATGATGGGGCTGGCGTCGAGACAGAAAGTTAAGGAATGATGCAGACAGTTTGGATCACAGGTGCATCCTCGGGAATAGGGGAGGCGTGTGCGTACAGATACGCCCTTCTGGGGTGCCGGCTCATTCTTACTTCTTCGTCAAGAGCGAATCTGGAGAATGTGGCGGACAGGTGCCGCGAGAAAGGTGCGGGTGGCGTAAGAGTCCTTCCGTACGATTTCAATGAACCGGACGGCATCAAGCTGCTTGTCAGGGAAGCGTGGGATGCATTCAACGGGATAGATATCGTCTTCTGCAACGCAGGCATAAGCCAGCGGACATCGGTGGAGGACACCCCGATGCCGATGGTCAGAAAAATTATGGAAGTGAATTTCTTCGCCCCTGTGGCACTGGCGGAAGCCATACTTCCGTTGATGGTGTTGAACGGAGGCGGCAGAATGGCAGTGACGACCTCGATTGCGGGAAGGTTCGGTTTCCCTCTCCGATGCGGTTACAGCGCCTCGAAGCACGCCCTGTACGGCTTTTTCGAAACACTCCGGGCGGAATATCATGACAGTGGCATATCAGTCACAATCGTCTGCCCGGGCAGAGTCAGGACGAACATTTCCGTCAACGCTCTCGACAAAGGCGGTGTCAGGCACGGAGTGATGGACCCGGGTCAGGCCGGTGGCATTTCAGCGGAGAAGGCTGCAAAAACCATTGTGCGTGCCATCTCCAAACGCAGGAATGAGGTGCTGGTGGGCGGCAAGGAACTTGTCATGGTATATGTAAAACGCTTCTTCCCGGGCTTCAGCGCGAAGCTCGCGAGAAGGATTAAACCAATGTGATGAAGAATCTTTTTGACGAGCTTTGCAAGGACTACCGTTTCAAGGAAGGATTCCACAATTGTATCAATTGTGGTACTTGCACTGCGATATGTCCGGCTGCGGAGTTCTATAAATACGATCCCAGAAAGATTGTGGACACTGTCCAGACCCGTGATGACGAGCAGATTGAAGCTCTTTTGAAATCAGAAACCATCTGGTATTGCGGGGAATGCATGAGCTGTGTCACGAGATGTCCGAGAAAAAACGGCCCCGGACTGATCGTGATGGCATTGCGCGACCTCAGTATCAGGCTCGGTTATTTCACTGAATCCGAGAAGGGCAGGCAAATGCTCCCGCTCACGCACATCATGACGGGGAATATCCTGAAATACGGATATTGCATCCATCCGAAGACATTCAGCTGGGAAGATCATAAGGAGTCCGGCCCGGTCTGGAAATGGCATACGGAACATCTTGAGAAGAGTCTGGAAAGGCAGGGTGCAAATTATATGGGTGAAGGCCCGGGCATCCTCAGAAAGATACCTCAGGAGAGTCTCGATGAGCTGAAAGCCATCTTTGACGTGACCGGAGGCACGGAAAGGATACGTCTTGTGGAGGAATACTCCGAGAAAAAAGCCTCAGAGATGGGGCAGAGCATGCAGGAATACGAGAAGAATGCCTTCGAGTATTGCAGCGACAAACATTTCAACGGATGATTTACGAAGGAAAACGCAAAATATGGAGTGAATATCAGAAGGATATTCCTGACGATAAATGGTATTACGTCCGCAGTTGCATACGCCAGAATTTCTTCCCGGCCAGCGAGCGGATGTTTACGGAGATTTCCAGGAACGTTCTGGGTAAAGACGTGTACGAGACTCCGCACCATACGACCTGCGGAGGCATAGCATACCACTGTGATACGATTCCTCAGGAGACGGCGATGACCATTGTCGCCCGCCAGTTCGCACTTATGACAGAAGCCGGGTACGAGAACTACTGCCCGAGCTGCATCACGTCTTTCGGCAATTACGCGGAGATACTCGAAACCTGGAGGGAGTATCCCGAACTTGAAGCGAAGATCCGGGAGGACCTTTGGAAAGCTTGCCGCAGGGAATTCAACAAACCGAAGTACCTCGCACATACGAGCGACCTCATATATCACTGGCGCAATGATATTGCCGTCAAGGCCAAGCACAAACTGGTCAACAGCTTTACAGGCGAGCCGTTGAGGATAGTCGAGCATATCGGATGCCACTATGCCAAGATGTTCCCTTCCAAGGGAGTGGGAGGCGCTGAATATCCTTACGTTCTTGCCGGGATGATAGAAAGCTGGGGCGGTCAGGTGGTGGATTATCCTGAGCGCAGGCACTGCTGCGGCTACGGCTTCCGCCAGTATCACGTCAAGGCGAACCGGGGATACAGCATTGCGAATACATACAAGAAATTCGAGTCCATGGAGCCTTTCCACCCGGATGCTATCGTCACCAACTGCCCGGGCTGCCCGTATTTCCTGGACAGATGGCAGTATGTGATAGCCGAGCAGACAGGAAAGACATACGGGGAGAACGGTTTCGGCATACCGGTCCTCACGTACGAAGAACTGGCGGGACTCGTTCTCGGTTATGACCCTTGGGATTTGGGCCTTCAGCTTCATCAAGTGGCTTTGGAGCCTCTGCTGGACAAGATGGGGGTCGAATACGACAAGGCTTCCAAATACCTGGGACTCAATCGCGAAGACATAATGCGTCCGGAGCTTCCGGGTTCAATCAAGTGTTTCTAGTATGAACAAGAATATTGTAATCATAGGTGGCGGCATCGCCGGGATGGAAGCCGCGAAAGCCCTTCTTTCTCTGGGCCACACCCCTATCCTTGTAGAAAGTTCCAAGGAACTCGGCGGACATGTCGCCTCGTGGCACAAACTGTTTCCTGACATGTCCTCCGCAAAGGACCTCGTGGACAGACTCCGTGCTCAGATAAGTGGCGCAAATATATTTCTCGGGACCAAGGTTATATCCATCAACCGCTTGGCCGACGGATACAGCCTCAAACTCAGTAACGGTATCGTTGTCAACGCTTCCGCTGTTCTTGTGGCTTCAGGTTTCAGCCTGTTCGACGCCACGAAGAAGGAGGAATACGGTTACGGTGTCTATGATCGCGTCATCACCAATTCCGACCTTGAAGCATGGTTCTCCGGTCGTGAGGACATACGTGTGCCCAAGGATCCCCAGCGCATAGGGTTCGTGCACTGTGTAGGCTCAAGGGATCTCAAGGCGTGTAACGGACAGTGTTCGAAAGTCTGCTGCGCTACAGCCATCAAGCAGGCGATAGAGATCAAGGAGCGTTTCCCGTTTGCGAAGGTCTATTGCTTTTATATGGACCTGCGCCTTTTCGGTAAGAAATACGAGGACTTCTATCTGAACGCTCAGAGGGACTACGGTGTCCAGTTCATACGTGGCAGGGTCTCGGAAGTAGGGGAGACCATTGACAGAAAAGTGCAGGTCAAGGCCGAGGACACGCTTTCCGGAAAGCCTCTTAAAGTCCAACTGGACCTGCTTGTACTGATGTCCGGAATTGTCCGCAATCAGAGCATCCGGGATTTCTCGTCCATGGCCGGACTTGAGACCGACAGTGACGGATTCCTCCGCAGCGCCGACAACGAATACGCAGTCATAGAGTCCAACCGTCCGGGCATTTTCTACGCCGGTGCATGTACCGGTCCGAAGACTGTTCCTGAGACAGTGGCGGAAGCCAGAAGCGCGGCTTTGGCCATTCATACCTATCTGGAGACATTATGACGGATTTCGGATTCTCAATCAGCAAAAGCTCCACAATGGACCTCCAGAAGGTGGACGAAGAGCGTTTCGCTCAGCTCTGCCTGCTTGAGCCGGGAGCCCGTACATGTATCGCATGCGGTTCATGTACCGCCACTTGCCCCGCAGGGGCTTATTCTGGAATGAGCATGCGAAAGGTCCTTCTCGCCGTTCAGCGCGGCCAGGACGTGCGCAGTATGCTTCAATGCTGCATGCTCTGTGGCAAATGCACCATGGTCTGTCCGCGCGGCATCAATACCCGGAACCTGATCCTTTCAATCTGCAGCATTTATGAGTGAGAGATTCGCAACAGGTTTCAATCCGTTCGTGATTCCGTTCCTTGCAGGAATGGCGTTCGTTCTTGCCGTTTGTTTCATCAAAGCCGCAAGGGTGATACTTGAACTGGACAAGGATAACAGGAAGAAGTTCTTCATGTCCTTCCTGAAGCCTAACCTTCTCATCAAGGACTTCGTGGACATTATTCTTGACTGCCTAATCCATAGAAGGCTTTGGAAACGAAACCTTTTGCTGGGGTTCATGCATTCCAGCATCGCTTTCGGATGGTTCATGATCATCCTTCTGGGACATATCGAGGTCCTTATGTATTTTCCCGGGAGGCTCAGTACCTTCTATTACCCGATATTCTTCGATTATTTCGTCGAAGGGGGGCAGTACACTCTGATTTCGAAGGTGATGGACTGTTTTCTCATCCTGATCATGGCGGGCATCGCTCTGGCTATGGTCAAGAGGTTCTACTCGCGTCTATTCGGAATGAGGCACACGGCGCGGCCTTCGCTTTTCAACATCATAGGCTTGTATTCGTTGTGGCTGATATTCCCGCTCCGCTTCATTGCAGAACACTTAGCGAGGGCCGGAATGATGAGCGTCATCCCGTGGTGGGCCTATTCCATCGCGCTTTGTACCTTTATGGTAGTGCTGCCGTTCACTCGCTATCTTCACATCCCGGCCGAGATGCTGCTGATTCTGATGCGCAATGCAGGAGTCAGCGTCGAGCGTCCGCATAAGGGAATGGCGCGTGTGCAGGCGGACAGTTGTCCGAACTGCGGAGTATGTATCGATGCGTGCCCTATGAATGCTGACAAGTCGAACTTCAAGGACAGTACCGTTTATTTCACCCGCCAGCTGAGGCGCGGGAATCAGAAAAGAATCAAGGAGATAAGCGACAAATGCATGTTGTGCGGCAAGTGCACTTCAGTATGCCAGGTCGGTGTGGATGGCCCGAAACTGAGGATTCTCGCCAGAGCAAGCAGGAAATACAATATCAGTCCTGATTTCTCCATTGTAAGTGCAGATGACCGTGAATCATACTGGGCTTCAGGCAAAATCCTGTACTTCTCAGGATGCATGAGCCAGCTGACTCCGCAGATCGGGCGCAGCGTGGAGTCGATCCTTCGCAAATCCGGTGTCAGATACGAGTGGATGGACCGCGACGGCGGGCTCTGCTGCGGCCGGCCGCTTCATACTGCCGGACGTTTGAAAGAAGCTGCGGAACTAAGGAGGAAGAATGAGGAGATTATCCGGAAAAGCGGTGCCCACACTCTTCTTGTAAGCTGTCCTATATGCTATAGGGAATTCTCGGAGAGCTACAATCTGGGCAGTACAAAAGTCGCTTTCTATTCCGATTATTTCAAGAGAATGATGGACAGCGGTATTCTCTCCTTCGAGAAAAGCGATATCTGCTATGTATATCACGATCCTTGTGAGCTGGGACGCGGCTGCGGAATATATGATTCACCGCGGGCCTTGATCGGAAAGGCGGCAGCCATTGCGGAAGCGCCGAAGAACCGCGACGGGAGCATCTGTTGCGGCGGTTCGCTCGGCTCGCTCTCGCTCGATTTCGCGCACAGGGAGAAAATAACGCTCGCATCGCTTGACAACCTTTACGCCAGCAAGGCTGACGCCATCGCCACGGCCTGTCCTCTCTGCCTTGCGACGTATTCGCGCTATGCAGACAGGCCGGTGAAGGACCTGGCACAAATAATTGACGAACAAACAAAATGATGATATGGCATTCAAAAGTACAAACTACCGTTTGATGAACGTCAGTGACGGTCATGAATTCGAAGACAAAGGATGGACTTTGGTGGACCCTGAGTCCAAATCCGCATCTCTGATACGTGCTGTTTACAGCACCAGGACATTCAATCCGCGTCCTGAACTGGACGGCATATACAGATATGCTGACTGGATGCCTGTCAAGAGACTCTTGAAGAAGTCCTGTGCTCCTGTCACATATAAATCCAAAGGACTTGCGAAGCATTTGGGGCTGGAGAACCTTTATATCACTTTTTCCGGCTGGAATCCTAAGATAGGTGCGAAGTTCAGGACATGCTCGTTCAAGGAGACTGAGGCGTATTCCGTCCTTGCGCGTATGGACGAAGATGAAAATAGGGTTCTCGTGGTCCAGTCGGCCGGAAACACCGCCAGAGCTTTCGCCCAGGTCTGCTCGGACAACAGGATACCTGTGGTAATATGCGTTCCTGAAGACAGCCTTCACGATCTGTGGTTCAGCAAGAAACTGAACAAATGCGTGAAACTGGTTGCTGTCCCTCATGGCTGCGACTATTATGATGCCATCAGCATAGGAGAGAAACTCGCCCAGGATCCGGGATTCATTCTTGAAGGCGGTGCGAAGAACGTCGCCCGCAGGGACGGTATGGGTACGACGCTGTTGAGCTTTGCGGAGGAGACAGGAAGGATTCCGGATGCATATTTCCAGGCTGTCGGATCCGGCACCGGTGCCATTGCAGCATGGGAGAACGCATGCAGGCTTGCAGAAGACGGACGGTTCGGCGAGAACAGGATGAAGGTTTTCGTAGGTCAGAATTCTCCTTTCACTCTGATGTATGATTCTTGGAAAGCTGGTTCGCGCGAACTTGTCCCTCTGGATCCGACGACAGGACGCCGTCAGGCGGAGATTATCCTGGCGAAGGTTCTTTCCAACCGCAAACCACCGTACAGTCTCGCCGGTGGCCTTTATGATGTGCTGAAAACGAGCGGTGGGGACGTCTTCCTTGCGGACAACAACGACATTATGTACTGGATGATGCAGTTCCGGAATCTTGAAGGCTACGAACTTCTTCCTGCTGCAACGGTGGCTGTGAAAGCGTTGCAGTCAGCTGTAGAGGAGGGCAAGGTGGAGAAAGATGAATATATCATGCTGAACTGTACCGGAGGCGGCACACTGGCGGCTATGAGCAAAGGATACGTCTTCAAGGAAAGTGATCTGGTACTGGATCCGGATACCCCTGCTTCTGAAGTCATATCCAAGGTCAAGGCCCTCTTCTGATGATTTTCGTAATACGTCGCAGAAGAAGACGGAAGAAACCCATGAGTCCGGAAAGGGCTCAGGAAGTTGAGGAACTGCGGGTTCAGGCCAAGGCGGTCCTTCCGCGGCGTCTGTCCGAGCTGGCTGCTCAACACGGCTTCACTTACAATCAGGTGCGCATCAAGCACAATTCCTCGAACTGGGGGAGCTGCTCAAGTCTTGGAAACATAAACTTGAATCTCAATCTGATGCGTCTTCCGGAAGATCTCCGGGATTTCGTCATGCTGCATGAGCTATGCCATCTGAAATATTTGAACCATGGCGTAGAGTTCCATGCTCTTCTTGAAAGCGTGTGTCCTGACCATCGCGCAAAGCAGCGCGCTCTGAAGGAGTACAAGTTGATGTGAGCATTATTGTCTGAAGGATTAATATTTGTTATATTTGCTTGACTGATAATGCCCACAAAAACTCACGCATAATGGAAATACACCAGATTTTAATTGAAACTGACCCTCTGTCCCTGTTGAGATCGGAGCGGCTCTTTCTTAGCGGGTACCCGGACTGTTCTGTCAGCCTGAAAAGGTATTTTCTGTCTTCCCTGGAGCAGAAAGAGGAACTTTGCGCTGCTTTCAAGCAAATGCATGAACCGGTTACTTGTGCAGTTTCTTTCGTAATTCAGCCTGTTTTGGGAAAAGGCAGTATCGCCGTATGGTTATACTTGACAAAGGGCTGCCCCGTTGAATTGATTTGGAGGACTAATCTGTTCAGCCGCAGGACCGGTTCCGAAGAACAGACAAGGGAGATTCTGGAAAGCTATGAAAGTGACCTTGAAGCAAAAGGTCTCAGCATGGTTGACAACTGCGTGCGCACTTGGTTCTATGTGGATGACATCGATAAGAACTACGGCGGAGTCGTGGTTGGGCGCAGAGAAAATTTCTCTGCCATCGGAATGACGAAGGACACTCACTATCTTGCAAGCACCGGCATAGCGGGGAAAGCCGTTGAACCAGGTACAATTGTGCAGATGGATGCTCTGGCATTGTCCGGCGAATTCTCACAGTATTATCTCCATGCTCCTTCAAACTTCAATCCGACACACGAATATGGTGTAACTTTCGAGAGAGGAGTCGTGGTGGAGTATGGTGGTGAATCACATGTACTTGTTTCCGGGACGGCATCCATTGACAACAAAGGCAATATCGTTCATCCGGGAGATGTATATGCCCAGGCATTGCGGATGCTGGAAAACGTTGAAGCATTGCTTTGTGAAGCGTCTTCAGAGTGGAATGATGTAAGGATGATAGTGGTATATCTCCGGAATGCTTCTGATTATGAGAAGGTTGAACCGATCTTCAGCGGGAGGTTCCAGGGCAGGATCCCGTATGTCATCACCCTGGCTCCGGTTTGCCGTCCCGGTTGGCTTATCGAAATGGAGTGCCTTGCTGTCTGTTAGTCATTCCTTAGAGCAAATCCGTCACTTCATCAACGGATAGAGCGTCTTCGACGTGGAATCCCCCGTTGCGTGTCCGCCTGAGGCTGTGGAGGAAGGCTCCGCTGCCGAGGGCTTCGCCAAGGTCGCGGGCGAGGGCGCGGATGTATGTGCCTTTGGAGCAAGTGACGAGGATTTCCGCCTGCGGCAAGTCCAGACCGCTCACATCGGCGACATGTATCCTTCCGCTTTTCTCGTTCACTCTCTCTTCCGGAGAGGTTGCTCCACCGACAACCGTCTCGCTTCGCTCGACCCCACCATTCGCTTCGCTCATGGTCCCCCCTCTCACGTTGCCGAGGGTGGCACGGGTTGCTGGTGGAGCAACCTCTCCGGAAGAGGTGTACGAGACGAGACGCATTTCGGAGATGACGATGTTCTGCTTGGAAAGAAGCTCCGAGGCTGAATGATCGAAGTCTCCGCCCTCGCGCTGAGCCGCGCGATAAAGTTTTCGGGCCATCTCGTAAGCCCTCACGCCGTCCACGGACTTGGCCGAGAACAAGGGAGCGATCTGCTCCTGAGGTCCGATGAATGTCGGCAGAACAGCCTCCAACGCTTCCTGCGACACTCCTTCCAACGGATACATACGGTCAACTTCCTTCTCCAGATCGTAAGAAGGCGTAGTCGCCCCGAAAGTCACGCCCGCCAGATATTGTTTTTCGTGTTTCTGAAGTTCTTCGGCAAGTTTCGTAGCCTTGCCGATACACACCAGAAGCACTCCGGTCGCCAGCGGGTCCAGTGTCCCCGCATGGCCTACCTTGAGGTTCTTTTTGCTGAAATGCCTGACAGCCTGATATTTCACCTTGCGGATAACGTCAGCCGACGTCCATCTGTAAGGCTTGTCGACAGGGATGATGATTCCCTCCGGGTAATCGTCAATATTGCCCGAAAGGGTCATCCCGCGATAGGCTGTCAGAGCACTCATGGCTTATACAGGAATCTTATCTATCCTTCTCTGATGTCTTCCACCTGCAAATTCGGTTGTAAGCCATGCGCGGACGATGCTGACTGCCATGCGGTAGCTGATGAAGCGTGCAGGCATGACCAGGACGTTGGCGTTGTTGTGCTCTTTTACGAGGCTGCCGACAGCGGTGTTCCAGGCGAGTCCTGCTCGTATGCCCTTGTGGTGGTTGAGTGTGATGGCCATGCCGTTTCCTGTACCGCAGATTGCGATGCCGAGGTCGCACTCACCGTTCTCAACTGCATATGCCATGGGATGCGCGAAATCGGCGTAGTCGCAGCTGTCTGTGCTGTCAGTGCCGAAATTGACTACCTCATATCCCTTCTTCAGAAGGTAAGAAATGAGCTTTGATTTGTACTCCACTCCTGCGTGGTCACTGCAAATTCCGATTTTCATAATATCTTTCAAATTTACTTTCCTAATTTTTCTTTTGCGAAAGCCATTCTGACCGCGAATTCATCTTTGCCGATGAATGAAAGAACGTCCGCGATGCCAAGTCCGCTGGATGCGCCTGCGAGCGCAAGTCTGAGGCAGTTCATCACCTTGCCCATAGGCCACCCGTTGCCGCGGATGTACTCCTCAAGAGCGGTCTCAAGGCTCTCTTTCGTCCATTCGCCATCGAAATTCTCCACGAACTCGGCGAGTTTGAATACAAGGCTGTAGTTATCTTCTTTCCAGAACTTGGCCGCGTCCTTCTCCACAAACTCCTGAGGTGCGGTGAAAAGATATGGCGCGATGGACCAGAAGTCAGCTACGAAAGCGGCTCTCTCCTTGATGAGGCCGACGACTTTCATGACATATTCCTTGGAGAAGCAATGAGCTTTGAAATCGGCCTTGCAACTGTCGGAAACGGTGATTCCTTTGGCTTCAAGCATCGGAATGAAGAGTTCTGCAAGCTCTTCATCGCTTTTGAGACGGAGGTATTCCTTGTTGTACCACTTCGCCTTGTCGGGGTTGAATTTGGCTCCGCTCTTGGAAACTTTTTCGATGGAGAATGCATCAATCAGTTCTTCCATTGAGAACATTTCCTGCTCGGTGCCAGGATTCCATCCAAGCATGGCAAGGAGGTTCACGAAGGCCTCCGGGAAATAGCCGTCCTCGCGGTATCCGTGGTAGGTTTCGCCCTCGGAGTTCAGCCAGTTGAGAGGGAATACGGGGAATCCCATCTTGTCGCCGTCACGTTTGCTGAGCTTGCCGTTGCCTACAGGTTTCAGCAGCAGTGGAAGGTGTGCGAAGCGCGGCATGGTGTCCTCCCAGCCGAATGCCTTGTAAAGCATGTAGTGGAGAGGCAGCGATGGCAGCCACTCTTCACCGCGTATTACCTCAGTGATTTCCATGAGGTGGTCGTCCACAATGTTGGCCAGGTGGTAGGTCGGGAGCTCGTCGGCTCTTTTCCAAAGCACCTTGTCGTCGAGAGTGTCGGTATTGACCTCCACGTGTCCGCGGATAAGGTCGTCCATTTTTACAACTGTGCTTTCAGGCATCTTGAAACGGATGGTCCAGTCTGTGGTTCCGTTGATAAGATGCTGAGTCTCTTCTTCGCTGAGTGTAAGGGAATTGCGAAGATTCTTGCGGGTGCTCTGGTTGTAGATGAAGGTTTCGCCCCTGGCTTCAGATTCGCTGCGCACTTTGTCAAGCTCCTCTGCGGAGTCGAATGCATAGTAGGCATATCCGTTGGCGATGAGCTGCTCTGCGTACTGGCGGTAGATGCCGCGTCTCTGGCTCTGGCGGTAAGGGGCGTGAGGATGCTTTTCAGAGGCAGTCTCGACTACGTTTCCGTTCTCATCCACCCCTTCGTCCGGGATGATGCCGCACCAGTTCAGTGCTTCGATAATATATTGTTCAGCTCCCGGAACGAATCTGTGGGAGTCTGTGTCCTCTATCCTGATTATGAAATCTCCTCCGTGCTGCTTGGCGTAGAGATAGTTGTACAATGCCGTTCTGACACCGCCCATATGCAGAGGTCCTGTCGGTGACGGTGCGAATCTGACTCTGGTTCTTCTTTCCATATAATCTTTTGCTTTTCTTTTTGTTGGCTACTGTTTCTTTTCGTTTCTTGTCGTTCTTCTGATGGCCGGAATATTTTCAAGTACGCTGAGGTCTTCACCGTTTTCCATCAGGAGGACAGGCTTGTTATGCTCGTCAAAGAATGGATGGCTGCTCTGAACGTTGAAACCAATGGTCTGGATAGCATCTCCTTCAGTTGCAGGGAGGCTCCGTCCTTCTTCGCTATGGAGAACCTTTTTCTTGTCGAAGACGAAGTCGTTGTCAAGCTCAATCAGGTTGGTGTTGTCAACGTTCGTTATTTTGTTGAGTTTGTTGTATTCGAAACCGGTTGCCACCACAGTCACTCTGATAGTGTCATCGGCTTCAGGATCGTCATTCCATATAATGCCGCGCTTGAACATGATGAACTTGCCCAATGACTCCCGTACCTTGTCAATCAATGTCTTCAGACCTTCCATGTCAAGTCCGTTCTTGTTGTGGGCTACAGTAATGTTCAGAAGCACTTTCTGGGCGGTGTTGATTTCAAAATCATTCAACAGAGGTGAATTGATGGCGGAACGGACGGCCTCTTCGATTCTGTTGGGCCCTTTCCCGACGCCGCAGCCCATAAGAGCCAGTCCGCTGTCTTTCATGAAAGTCTTGACGTCTTCGAAATCCACGTTGACGTATCCTTCCTTCTTGATGATTTCAACCACTCCCATAACAGCAGTGGCCAGTACTTCATCGGCTTTCGGAAAAGCTTCCTGAATCAGCATGGTGCCGAACTGCTCATAAAGCTTCTCATTGTTGATGATAAGAAGGCTGTCAACGTTCTTTTTGAGCTCATTGATTCCGTCAATGGCTCTACCGAGCGCTTCCGGACCTTCGTTTTCGAATGGCAATGTCACGACTGCAACCGTGAGCACGTTTCTTTCACGTGACATTTTTGCAATCACGGGTGCGGCTCCTGTTCCTGTACCTCCACCCATTCCTGCCGTGATGAACAGCATGTCGATGGGATTGCCGAACACCACTTTGGCTATTTCGTCTTGAGAGTCTAAAGCCGCATTCCTTCCTACAGTGGAATTCGTTCCGGCTCCCAATCCACGTCCCATTTGAATCTTAATGGGGACATCACTGCCTCTGAGTGCCTGTGAATCTGTGTTGCAGACAATGAAGTTGCAGCCTTGTACATTTTGCTTGAACATGTAGTTCACTGCATTGCAACCGCCTCCTCCGACTCCGATAACTGTGATTCTGGATTCTTTTACCGGTGTCCATGTGTCAGGATTCAATTGAATGTCCAAATCAAACTCGTTCCCGTTGTATATCTCTTCCATAGTGCTTGTTATTCTACCATTCCATCATATCCATTGTCAATCATCTGACTGATTTTCTTTGAGAAATTCTCTATCCAGATGATTCTTGGTCCTTTCTTTTTCCGCTTTTCCGTTTGTACCGGGCCGTTTTTTACCGTTTCCTGCATTTCCGGTCCGGAAGCCTTCTCCGGTTCGGCCTGCACTTCCTCCTGTTCTACTTCCGCTTCTGTGAATGTTTCTTGCTGAGGAAGGTTTTTCTCCGTGGTCCCTGCTATTTTCGGAGCATCTGCCAGACAGTTTATGTACTGGTCATCCTTTGCTGCCAGAATCATTCCGACTGATGCCACCGCACTTGTATTGAATACTTCGATGCATCCGGAATAGGAGAATTTCTGTCGCGGGTATCCTATGCGGATATTGTATCCTGACAGTTCCTTTATGTATGTTGACAGATTCGGGATCTCCGCGCTGCCTCCCGTGATGACTATTCCGTTCCTGAGTGTGTTTCCGAAACCGCTTTCCTGAATCTTGTACAGACAGGCCTCCGCTATTTCCTTTATCCTGCAAGTGATGACTTCTGACAAGTATTTTACTGAAAGCTGTTTGCAAGAGCCTGACTCAAGATTGTTTATCTGTAGTATCTTGTCCCTGAGAGTCAGAAGTTTTTCAGGCATGCAGACTCCGAAACCAAGCTTGATGTTTTCAGCCAGTTTCTCCGATGTTCCGCATTCTGACTTGATGTCGCTGGTGATGCTTCTGCCTCCGAACGGGATTGAAGAGTAGTATCTCATGATGTCGTTATGGTATATGGTCACGGAGGTCGCGCCGGCTCCTATTTCGATAAGCGCAACGCCGTTCTCCCTTTCTTCCTGCGACAGCACAGCCTTGGCTGTTATTTCCGGGAGGAAGTATTTCTTCGCCACCGCGACTCCTACGTTGTTCATCACTTTGTCGACATTGTCATTGTGGCGTTTCCTTCCGACAAATACCTTGAAATTTCCCTGAAGGGTTTCGCTGACCATTCCTTCTATGTCACTTTCCCGGGCGTTGACATAGTCTTCTGTCGTGAAGGACTGGGCCACAATCCCGAATATGACCTGCTTTTCAGGATCGGCGAGAGGGTATGTGTCCACTGCACTGCTTTTCAAGAAGTCAATCTCTTCCTTTGTGATGGAACTGTCACAGTCCGAACGCTCGAAACTTCCGCTGGCGGTAATCTGGCTTACCTCATAGCGCGGAAGTCCTGTGACTACCTGATGTATTTTAATTTTCAACTCTTCTTCGGCGTTCGTTATGGCCTCCTTGACTTTATAGGCCGCCTTCTGCGGATTGAAAACATACGAATTTCGAATGCCCTCCGAAGGTGTTTCTTTATAATAAAGGATCTGGACACCTTTTTCGCTGACCTGGGCCACAGTGACGGCGATTTTTGAAGTACCGAGATCTACGGCTGCAATATACCTTTCGTCCATAGCAATATCATTTTTTACAAACTATCTGTCTGTCGAATTTAACGTTAACTGTTCTGTAATAGCCTTCCCCTTTTTCCGGGAGTATATATTCATAATACTTGGATATCCTTTCAAACTTCTGTGATATTTCAAACGGACTTCCGAAAATGAATCTTTCATTGCCTTCTCTCGGTATCAGAATCAGATCCCCTTTTTCATCCACGTGTATCTGCACGATATTGTCTTTCCAAATCCTGTCCTTTTCTATGTAGTTGACAAGAGCGATGGCTCCGTTCATCCATTCCTGTTCTTCACCGCTGCCGGATACTCCTTTGAATCCTTCGCTTATACTGACAGGGATGTTGCCGTCAATTACCGGGACATTGGACGTGTATTTCTCTTGGAGAGGAAATATGAATCCCCGTTCATCAGCGTAGAAACCTGTTCCTTCCTTCTGGAACCTGACCGCCGGCTCCCTTTGGGTGATGACGATGTTCAGTTTCCCGTCATCGGTGGTGTATGCTTCACTCTTCAGTATGGCACTCTGGGCGTCAAGTATGCTTTCGACCCGGTGAAGTTTGATGCTGTCAAGCCTTTGTCCTATATATGCACCATATTTGGCGTCCAGATATCCTTTGACGTCTTCCTCCGTGACGAAACGCAGGCTGTCAGCAAAGAATACCCGGATTCCGTCACAAGTCAGCAGCGAACGCTTTTTTGTGTTCCCGCCCATTATCAGCAGGAACAGAGTTGCGAGTGCCGCAAGTGAAACGATGGAAATGGCTTTTCGGACGCTGCTCTTCATTATAGTCTTTCTTTGAGAGTTTCTGCAATAGGGGAGACAAGCCTGTCAATATCTCCCGCACCGAATGTGACAAGTATGTCAATGGTCTCTTTTTTCAATTGCTCGAGAAGTCTGTCTTTTGTAATCATCAACTTCTCGGGGGCTGTCACTTCCTTGAAAATGATATCTGACGTAACACCTTCAATGGGTTCCTCCCTGGCCGGATAAATATCCAGAAGGATCAGCCGGTCCACTCCACTGAGAGATTCTGCAAACTCTGCAGCCAGGTCACGGGTGCGTGTGTTAAGATGAGGCTGGAACACTGCCGGGATCTTTCTTCCCGGAAAAATGCCTCTGATGGACGAAATTGTGGTGGCAAGTTCCTGAGGATGATGGGCATAATCATCGATATATGTAAGTCCCTTGATATTGATATGGACGTCCATGCGTCTCTGCACTCCCTGGAATGTCCCTATGGCATGCTTCACTGCATCAGGACTTATGCCGTGGCTCAGGCATACAGCTGCGGCGGCCACGCTGTTTTCGATGTTCACCCACCCGAGTACCCCGGGCTTGATACCGTCCATGACTCCTCCCGGCCAAACCAGATCGAAAGTATAGTGCCCGGACTCGTCCAGAGTCACGTTGCGTGCGTGAAAGTCAGCGTCTTCATCCTGATAGTGGTAAGTCAGTATTTTTGCTCCGGTATCTTTTCCCGTTATAGGAAGGCCTTTCTTGATAATAAGAGTGCCGGATACCTGTGATGCGAAAAACCTGAATGCTTCATGGACATGTTCCAGGTCTCCGTAAATGTCCAGATGATCGGCGTCCATGGCTGTTATTACGGCTATCGACGGGTACAGCTGATGGAATGACCGGTCGAACTCATCGGCTTCCGCCACGACCACCGGAGTGTGGCTGACAAGCATGTTTGTGCCGTAGTTCTTGGATATTCCTCCAAGGAAGGCTGAACATCCGGCTTCACTTTCTGTCAGTATGTGAGCGACAAGTGTGCTTGTAGTTGTTTTTCCATGCGTTCCCGAAACAGCCAGGCATTTTTGACCTTTGGTGATTTCTCCCAGTGTCTTTGACCGTTTGATGACCCTGTAACCGCTCTTTTGGACGAAAACCAGTTCATTGAGGTCTGCGGGAATGGCCGGAGTATAAACCACCAGTGTGTTTTCGATATCCTTTGGTATTCGGCTGACATCATCTTCAAAATGAACGTCAATGCCTTCGTCCATGAGCCGCTGTGTCAGTTCCGACGGTGTCCTGTCGTATCCGGATACGTTCTTCCCTTTGAATTTGTAGTATCTGGCCAGGGCGCTCATTCCGATGCCGCCTATCCCAATGAAGTAGATGTTCTTATATTCTGACATATCCGTCTATTTGTCAAGCAGTTTATATACTTCTTCGGCGATGCTCATCGCTGCTTCCGGACGTGCGAGCGGAGCTATGTTTCTCTCAAACAGTCTGACTCTTTCCGTATCTGAAACCAATTCTATTGCCGCAGGCATCATTTTCTCGATGGCTTCAGCATCCTTTACCAGAATCGCGGCATCCTTGCGGACGAGAGCTATGGCGTTGTGTGTCTGATGGTCTTCTGCAACATTTGGTGATGGAACCAGCACAGATGCTTTATGTGCGGCACAGAGTTCCGAAATGGAGCTTGCCCCTGAACGTGATATTACGACGTCGGCCGTTGCATATGCAAGGTCCATCCTTCTTATGAAATCGGAATGCTTGATGTTGCCGAGAGGGGAGTGTTGCCGTGCTTCTTCCATGAATGCATCCACTTGCGGCTTGTAGTATTTGCCGCACTGCCAGATGATTTCGATATCTTCTCCGCCTTTGCAGCCGCTTTTGATCCATTCCTTCACCGATTCGTTGAGGGTACGGCTGCCAAGACTTCCTCCGACTATGAGTATGTGCTTCTTCTGCGGGTCAAGACCGTAATACTCACATC
>R27__coassemble_739_pt1 | contig 18155 bp, 14 predicted proteins | sample R27__metabat2_high_PE_015 | metagenome-assembled genome bin R27 | reverse complement strand
GAAGGAATGTACTTCATATCTTCTATTATCTAACCAACTATAATCAACTACCACCAAACCCCAATAGAGTCACCTACAAGGCACTTTCGCTGAAAAATCGACCAGGCGCATACGACAGTAAAAAACATTAATTTCGGTCACTCTTGTTACTCGTTTGTTACTCGGAAAACAGTCAAATTGAAGTGTAGAAACGCCTTTCTGCACACCTCTACTTACACTTTCTTATACTTGCTTATAGATGCTTTGTTACCTATTTGCACAGCTCACGAATTTTTGTTATATTTGTTCAGCTTTAATTAACTGCTGAACATGAAGAAGAAAGAAGAATCAGCGCAGATCAAAGAGCCCGTAAAAGTTCGTTTTCGTGAACTGAAAAACGGCAACACATCCATCTATCTTGATTGTTACGTCAACGGCGCTCGCAAATACAGTTTCCTTAACCTCTACCTTCGCCCGGAGAAAACGCGCGAGGATAAAGCATGGAATAAAGAGCAAATTCGCCTGGCCAACGCCATAAAGTCTCAGTATATCGTAGATATACAGAATGGTACCTTCGGCTTCAGCGATGTAAACAAGGCACGCAAGATTGGGCTCGTGAAGTATGTACGCGACATTGCCGATGAATACGAGAAGAATGGCCAGATTGCTGCAGCACGCCTCACCAGAAACTGCGCAGACCGTCTTGACCTCTTCCGTGGCGCAACCGTCAGCCTCGCAGCAGTTGACAAGGAATACGTCCTCGCCTTCATTGAATACTTGAAGAATTGCACACGCATGCCCGGAGGAATCGACCACAAGAACAACGTCGATTCAAAGAAGCCGCTGAGCCAGTATACCAAGATATCCATGTACAACCGACTCTGTGTATGCCTCAACCGAGCAGAACGTGACGGACTCATTCTGAGGAACCCATGCAACATCCTCGACCGCAGAGACAAACTCAAGAAAGGAGAATCAACCAGATGCTACCTCACTCTCGAGGAACTCAAGAAGATCATGGACTTGAAACTTGATTACAAGAACAACATCCGCGAAGCTTTTATATTCTGCTGCTTCACCGGCCTTCGCTACTCCGATGTACAAAAACTCACATGGGGTGAAATCAAAGCCGGACCGGACGGAACACTCCGCATCGAGACCAAGATGAAGAAGACCAAGCAGGACATCTTCATCCCTCTTTCAGCCAACGCCTGCAAATGGCTTCCGGAAAGAGGAAAGGCAGAGGATGACGCAAAAGTATTCCCAGGACTGCCGCAGGCATCAAGCGAGACATTCTTCATGATGCGCCATTTGGAAAAGAAGACAGGCCTCAACAAGCACCTCTCTTTCCATGTTTCCCGCCACACCTTCGCAACTCTCACGCTCAACTACGGAGCAGATCTTTACACGGTTTCAAAGCTTCTTGGCCACGCAAGTGTGCAGACAACTCAGATCTACGCCAAGATTGTTGATGAGAGTAAAAGAAAAGCCGTAAATTTGATACCGGAAATGTAACCTATTGAGATGATGAGAGCCAAAGAATACATACGCGACCATAGAGACGCCCTTAAGCATGCAGACGAAATCTCTGCCATTATTGCCGAACTTCTTCCCCTGAGGGCCAGCAAATCAGCCACAGACGAGTACTTCAACAACAAACTATCCGCAGACATCCGCTACCAGGCCTTCCTCTTCCAGAAAGAAATGTACGCCAAAGGAAACGCCATGCAGCAGACCGAGCCCACATACATCAAGTACGAAGGCGAATGTCCGCCTGAATCCGCATCCGAAATCCGCGACGAACTCTTCGAATGCATCAAAGAAGACAAATCCTTCGGCTACCTATACTTCATCCTCGGCAACCTTCAGAACACAAAGCGCCTCGCAAATCCTATCGACTGTATTCCGGATGACAAGGTTATAGCAGCGGCCATCGAGCAATTCAGGGACGATTACCCAAGAAAGGATCTTGGTGACTATCTTGATGAGACTATCAACTATAACTGGTATGAAACACTCACCGAAGAAGGAATAACCGATGAAGCCGAACTTCTCGCATGGTTCAATAACGCCTACCGCGTATTTGACGAAGTCCGCCTGATCAAGGGCTCACCGCTCGTATCTGCCAGGTATTACAACGAGGACACCAACTATCCAAGTGAGAAAGCCAAGGAACTTACCTATGAATATGTCTGCGATCTCCTAAGCAGCGAGGATGACGAAGACAAGCACTTCATGCGCATCTGCGTTGAACTGGCCAAGATGAACCCCAGGACCAATACGGCACCACCTCGGCGAGTCGTTTCAGAATTCAAACTCAGTACAAAGAAGGGCAAAAAGACCGACTTGATACGTGTAATCAACATCCTTCTGGAGATGGGGTTCTTCATCGATAAGGACGGTGATAAAGCTGTCAAGCAGGATTTCTTCAACGCCCTCGGTGATTTCCTGGATGAAGATTTTTCAGCCTATAGCAACTATCTGTCAACAACCATGGCAGCATCCAATAGAGACCAGAAATGCCTCACCAAAGTATTTGAGGACATGCTTACCAAACAAAAAGACATTATCGGCAAGAAAGAATAAAATGTTTTTGTAGTACACGTTCACTATAAAAGCGGTCTGCTTATACTATCCTACATTTGCTCACGAAATCAGTCGTGAGCTTTCTTTGTAATATAAGGCGCCAAAAAGAAAGGAGCGACACGACATAAAATCCAATTTTATGTCAGAAAGCAATATTACATTCAATGACCTGCCGTCGGCGATGGCATGTCTCATTCAGAAGGTTGACCAACTCACAACCCTCGTACAGGAGAAGTATGGCCCCAAGAAAGAGGAGGACCGCTGGTTCAATGTCGATGAACTCTTGACCTACCTTCCGGATCGTCCGGCCAAATCCACCGTCTACGGCTGGGTTGGCGACAATCTCATCCCTTACCACAAGAACGGCAAGAAGCTCCGCTTCCTCAAATCCGAGATTGATGCCTGGCTCCTCAAGAACAGGAACAAGACCGAAGAGGAACTCCAGGAAGAAGCCGCACGTTACACCTACTTCAACAAAGGAGGTGCAAGATGAGCCAGCCTCGACTCCTTGGAGAAGTGATGAAGGAATACCTCATCAACTCCGATGATGAATACGCACGTGCGTTCCGTAAACTCTTTGAAGAGCACAACTCCGATTTCCTGGTACCAAACAACGAGGAGGACACCGGCGATGATCAGTAGAGAAGAAATCCTGGCACATACACAGTATGGCGTCAAAATCTACGGACACATTCTCCACACACTCTACCCGGGAGAAACCGTAATCTACCAGGTGGGCAGGGACTGCGGCTTATGCCGCAATCCCTTCGCCGGCGGGGAAAAGACAATGCACATCCAGAGAATCAAACTGCACCCGGAAATGAAACTCTCTGATGAGATTGCCCGTCACGAGGATATCAATAACTCAATTCCTCCTGGAGACTGTTTCGACTTTGCGCAGCTCTACTACGGCCTTGCCGGGCAGGACCTGCTCAACAAGATCAACGAAGACATGCACCTCCATCTTGAGGAAGGATACAGTCCGTATGCACCGGGCAAGAGAGATTCCGACTTCATGATTGTGCCAAAGGTCATGTTCTCATTCTTCAAAGCGCCGATAACCAATGTGCATCCGCACAAGAACATCAATCTGAGGGATGCATACAACTACATTACCGGCCACTTCGCAAAAGAGAAAACAGAGATCCTCCGGAGCATCACAGACACCAAACGGGCACGAAACTACAAAGCTGCCAACTTCTGCTACTGCACGTTCTCCGGAACATTCACAATCCGCAACGACAACTCTCTCATCGAGCACAGCGGCCTCATGTGTCTGGACTTCGACCATGTGCCAGACGTAGAAGGACTTTTCCGGCAGCTCCTGCAGGACGAATACTTCGAGACGCAGTTGCTCTTCAGGAGCCCATCCGGAGACGGACTTAAATGGATTGTCCCTATAAATACAGCCGAAATGCCACATCGGGAGTATTTCCAGGCAATCTCAAACTACGTACTCAGCGTTTACGGCGTAATGGTGGATAAATCAGGACGCGACATCTCCAGAGCATGCTTCCTTCCATACGACCCCAACGCCTATATCAACCCTAATCTGTAGATCAAGATGAAGAAGAAATTTGAAGCAAAAGACTGGCTCAAGCAGACACCTGCACAGCCGGAACCCATATCAAGACCTGCCACAACAAACACAGAAGACGCATTCGACGATGTTGAGATTGTTACCCAACGTATTGAATCTGCCCGGGTGGATATCACTTCGACCTACGAGCGCTGGCGTGACATCGGATTTGCTTTCTCTGATGAACTCGGAGAGGCTGGCCGAGACTACTTCCACCGCGTGAGCCGCTTCTATGCCGGATATTCTGAGCAGGAAGCCGACTCGCAGTACGACAAGTGCATGCGTGCTCACGGTACCGGCGTAACCATAAAAACATTCTTCCAGTATGCCAAAGAAGCCGGCATCAGTGTATCAATTCCCTCAAAATCCTCAAATACCTCGTTTCCCTCATTCTCTCGTGGTGAGGGAAGCGCACCCTCATTTGCGCCGAGTGAGGTTTCCGAGGGAAATGAGGTAATCGAGGGTGAATACGAGGATGTTGGAGAATTGCCTACCTTCTCCGAATCCATTGCAAGTGTACTTCCGGACCTTCTGCAAAAAGTCGTCGCAAGGGCAGATTCGCCCGAAGATGGAGACATTCTCATCCTTGGCACTCTTGCCGTAATATCGGCATGTTTACCCAACGTCATGGGCATATATGACAGTCGCCCGGTGTGGGCCAATCTCTTTCTGTTCGTTACGGCGAAAGCATCTTCAGGCAAAGGCCGTCTTGCGCTCTGCCGTTACCTCATCGAGCCCATTCACGAGAACCTCCGCCAACTCAATCAGGAGGAGTTGGAGATATACAAGGAGGAGATGCAGAGATACAATGCCACCAAGAAAAAAGAGACTGCCCAGAAGCCCGACGAACCGCCTCTCCGCATGCTTTTCATCCCAGCAAACAGCAGTGCCACCGCCGTCTATCAGGTCATGAATGACAACGACGGCCAGGGAATCATGTTCGAGACCGAGGGCGATACACTGGCCAACACTTTTTCATCGGACTACGGCAATTACTCCGACGGATTCCGCAAAGCTTTCCACCATGAAGCCATATCGTACGTCCGTCGTAAAGACCGCGAATATGTCAACCTCAAGCGCCCGAAGCTTTCCACCGTCCTATCTGGAACTCCCAAGCAGCTGCTTTCTCTCATTGTCGATGCAGAGAATGGCCTTTTCAGCCGATTCATCTTCTATTATCTCCGCACCAAACTCGTGTGGAAAGATGTTTTCCGTACCGAATCCGACACCACTCTTGATGAACACTTTGAACGTCTTGGAGAAGAATTCTACGACTTCTATACTACTCTCAAAGAGTTCGGAGATATCCGTTTCAAACTGACCAAGCCACAGCAGGACAGTTTCAATAAATGGTTCGAACCATTACAATACGAATACGTCCAGAAATACGGAGAAGAAGTAATCGCATCCATCCGCCGACTCGGGCTCATTACCTTCCGTATTGCAATGATCTTGTCGGCCCTCCGCATCATGGACGACGGGAATTTCGAGCACACCCTTGTCTGCATCGACGATGACTTCAACAGCGCAATGATAATAGCTCAGGTCCTGGTCTTTCATACCACCAAAGTCCTCCGCGAACTTCCAAAGGCTACCACAGCAGGCTCCGGTAACAGTCAGAAAACAGTTCGTCGCCAGCTCTTCCTCGACAAACTGCCGGGAGAATTTGACCGTAAGACATTTGTCGATGTTGCTGCCGAACTCGGCATCCCGCTCAAGACGGCAGAACGCAACATCAAGCAGTGGTGCGACCAGGGAATAATTATACATCTCGACCAAGGAAAGTATAAGAAATCATCAAGATAACGCACTATAACTCGCCATCTGTGAACAAAGTACGCCCTTTCCACCCAACATAACGAAATAATTAGTAAATTTGCTTCCTTGAGACCATTGTGTAACCACGGTGGTCTCGTGAAGGCAAGAGCAAAACAGACAATGAGATACATAGACCTATTTGCAGGGCTTGGTGGTTTTCACCTTGCGCTCGCGAAGCTTGGACACGAGTGTGTCTTCGCCAGCGAATTGCGTGAGGATTTGAGAAAATTATACGCCATCAATTTCCCTGGAGTAAATATACAAGGCGACATTACCGCCTTTCGTCCCGACGAAATACCCGCACACGACATCATCTGTGCTGGTTTCCCTTGTCAGCCATTCAGTCAGGCTGGCAAACAGCAGGGTTTCAACGATGAAAAATCACGCGGAAACCTCTTCAACTACATCTGTGCTATTGCCGAATATCACCGTCCACGCTACATCATCCTTGAAAATGTCTCTAATCTCAAGGGCCATGACAACGGAAATACATGGAAAGTAATCCATCAGAAACTCGTTGAACTGGAATATGATGTAGCAGAACCTGTCATTCTCTCGCCTCATCAGTTCGGTATTCCACAGCATCGCAAACGTATCTACATCGTATGCGCAGACCTTCGCCAGGGCGGCCTTCAGGGATTCAAGTTCCCTTCGCCCCTCAAGAAGAAATGCTCAATCAATTCAATCGTGGACGAATCAGAAACCACTTACATCAAACTCAAGGCAGACACCCGTCAGCAGCTTGATGTATGGCAGGAGTTCATTGACCAGACCATAGCACACGGCCAGCAAATCCCAAGTTTCCCAATCTGGGCAATGGAGTTCGGAGCAGACTATCCGCTGGATATCGCACCTTTCTACAGCGACCCGGAGACACTCGTAAATTACAAGGGTAAGTTCGGCCAGAAGATAAACGGATGGCTCCTTGCCGATTGCCTGGAGCAACTTCCTGTTTACGCAAGAACCGACCGTTCAAAGGTTTTCCCTAAGTGGAAAATCAGATATATCGAACAGAACCGTGCATTCTATGAGGCCAACAAAGAATGGCTGGATGAATGGATAGACAAAGTCCGTGATTTTGAAAACAGCCATCTAAAGATGGAATGGAACTGTGGCAAGAACGCAACTCCTACCATTCAGGATAAGATTGTTCAGTTCCGAGCATCCGGCATCCGAATCAAGTTGAACAACTTCTCTCCAGCTCTCAACCTTGTCGGTACTCAGGTACCTATTCTCCCATGGGTGAAACTTCCTGCAGGAACTGTCAAAGAAGGTGAACCGGACAGAGGCCGTTACATGACCGTTCATGAGGCTGCAAAACTTCAGGGTATGCAGAGTCTCAAGTTTGGTGACGACAAATATGCATTATCACCGACACGCTGCTATGAGGCCCTTGGCAATGCTGTCAATGTAGATATCGTTTATAGAATCACTAAAAACCTGATCAAGTGATATGAGTGCAAGCAATCCCACATCAGTAAGCATTGCAATCGGATCTTCCATGTACGGAAGATTCGAAGATCTGCCTAACACCCCGTCACACGATATAGCCGAGTTCGTGGATAATGCCCTCCAGTCATCAAGGGACAAACGCCCTGATCTGCTGGCGCTCGACCCTGACTATAAGCTTCGCGTTATCATCAACATTGATTGGGACGAGACCGAAACGAAGTCTGACAAACGCCAGGCTGTGCGATTCTTTATCGAAGATAACGCCGGCGGTATCAGCATAGATCGCTTTACACACGCATTTGAGCCCGCATACACCCCTGAGAATAACACCGGCCTCAACGAGTTCGGTATGGGCCTTAAAACAGCAGCCTGCTGGCTTGGAAAGAAATGGACAGTTACAACAAAGGCCCTCGGTGAATCAGTTGAACGCATAGTTCACTTCGACCTGACAGAGGTTCAGGAGAAGAAACTTGATGAAGTCCCTGTTAAAACAAATCCTGCAGATGTAAACGCTCATTACACCCGCATTGAAATTGAGTGCCCAACCAAGAACGCACCGTATGAGAGAAGTCTCGGCAAACTGAAAACAGAACTTGCCAGCATCTACAGAAACGCTCTTCGCCACAATGAAGTTGACATCTACGTCAACGACGACCCTCTCTCATTCGCCGAATACAACATCTTGAAGGCTCCATTCGTAAAAGATCCAGACGGTCCCGAAATTGAATGGAAGAAGGAGATCAACTTCAGCTTCCTTAAGTACAAGGCAACAGGATTCATAGCTCTTCTGCGTGATATCAATAACCAGCAGAACGGTTTTGTACTTTCACGCCGTGGCCGTGTAATCATCGGTGCGGAATCTGATGGTCGCTACTTCCCGAAATCGCTTTCCGGATCGCCAGGTAACTTCAGATACAAACGTGTATTCGGTGAGATTGAACTTGAAGGCTTCTCTGTATCATTCAACAAGAATGACATCCAGGATAAGGATAATCTTGAGATGCTTATGCAAGCCCTCTATTCACAGGTGCAGAACAAAGATTTCAAGATGATGACTCAGGCGGATGATTATCGTCCGGATAATACTGCCAAGATCGTAAAGAAACTTGTCTCAAAACATGACCAGGCTCCAAAGGTGAAGCGTGAGCCGGTTGTCATTGATACACAGAAAGTCGAGGAACGAGTTCGTGTTGAGGCTGAAAAACCTGCAGTACCGGCGCCTGTTGAACCGGAAGCAAAGGTCATCAACGAATATAAGAACCTTGATGTCTATAACATCGGAGGCAAACTCTATCATCTGAAGGTTCAGTTTACAGAAGGCGGTCCTGACCTCTGCTGGATATCAACGTCCAAAGAAGATGCAGATACAATCATCTGCAATATCAACGTCAAGCACGTCTTCTTCGAGCACTTCGGAGAGCCTACTGAGCCTGTCATTGCCATTCTCAAATCAATGGTTATCGCTAAGGTGTCAGCAAAAAAGAAAGGCAACGATTCGGCCCCGGAGATGATGGAATACTTCAACGAATTTATAAAGAAAACTCAGGTATAGGATGGAGGAAATCATTGTTCATACAGGAGGCAGCGCAGAATCGCCCAAGACAAACATTCTCCAGAATGTAAGTTCCGGCAAATTCTTCGAAAAATTCATAGATTCACAACGCCGCAGTGAGAGCAAGCCCAAGGGCCTGTCTCCTGAGGCTGTTGCCATTTATAGGGCTGAGACAACCGATGTCCTCAACCACTGTAATCCACACGACGCATCAAGCAATCCGGAAACTACCCATCTCGTACTAGGTTATGTCCAGAGTGGAAAGACCATGTCATTCACCGGACTCACAGCTCTTGCCAAAGACAACGGATATCGCGTCGTAATCTACCTTGCCGGTACCAAGAACAACCTTCTTGACCAGACCTCGAAACGCTTGCGTAAAGACCTCATAGGTAAAAACGGTGCGAACAATGACTTTTACAAAATTCATCCGAATCCTACCACCTCTGATCTTGATGATATTGTAGGCAACCTGGAATCGATAGATGAGCCTATTGTCCTACTGCCTATCCTAAAGCACTATGATCACATCCTCAAGGTAAAAGAGATTGTAGAGAACTCCGAGTTCGTGGAGATGATGCAAAACGAAACCGTTCTCATTATCGATGATGAGGCGGATCAAGCATCGCTCAACAGCTACGGCCGAAAGAACAGCAAGAATGGCGAAGATGAGAAATCACGTACTTACGATGCGATTCTCAAACTGCGTGCAGCTCTTCCTGGCAATACCTACATCCAGTACACTGCCACTCCTCAGGCAAATATCCTCATCAGCATGCAGGATATCCTTTCGCCAAAGAGCCACACTCTTCTGACTCCTGGAGAAGGATACATCGGAGGAAAACTCTTCTTCGGCAAAGGCCCTGAAGGTGCGCTCTATCGTGGTGCCCTTATCAAGAAAATCCCGCAGGAGCAGGTATTCCACAAGAAAGACAATCCGTTGACCGACATGCCTCAGTCACTCAAGGACGCACTCATGTTCCATATCCTTGCTGTGGCCATCGTCGTGAAATGGCAGAGGGTTGAGGGCGTGAACTTCCTTTCGATGATGGTTCACCCGGACAATACTAAGCAGTGGAACCGTGTATTCAAAGACTGGATTGTTAATGAACTCAACATCTGGCGCAAACTCATGCGCAAGCCGGATGATCACATGGATAAGGTTGACCTCTACGCACGTTTCGAGAAACTCTTCCCGAAAGCAATCGAATACTATGAGGTTGATGAAAGACCATCTTTTGACGACATCAAGCCATACATCCCAGAAGTACTTAAGAACAAGAAAGTCTATCTGGTCAACACCGATGCTGACGCAGAGACCGAAATCCAGTGGGATGACTACAAAATGCACATTCTCGTAGGTGCAGAAATGCTCAACCGTGGATTTACCGTTGAGAACCTTGCCACGACATACATGCCGAGATACAGCAAGGGAGCAACCAATGCTGATACTATCGAGCAGCGCTGCCGATTCTTCGGATACAAGAAGGACTATATCAAGTCTTGCCGAGTATTCCTGCCAGAGGTTTCAATCATGAACTACCTGGCATATATCAAACATGAGGAGGAACTCCGCTCTACACTTGCGTCTTGCGATACTCTTGAGGCAGCAGAAAGGAAGATTCTACTTTCTCCAACTCTTCGCCCGTCTCGCGCCAATGTGCTTCCTATCTGGGTTGTCAACACCAAACTCAAAGGAATGCACGAGTTGCAGGCCTACGCATCCAAGGCAACAATCGAGAACAATGATCGCGTTGTTGAGGCGTTCATAGAGAAACACAAAGACGATTTCACCGTTGATACTCGATTCACAACCAAGGACCGTACCCACCGATGGTTCAAACTACCTATCGATGAGGCTATCCAGTTCTTGAGTGATTTCAGTTTCAAGAACTGGCCTGACGCCCAGCGCAAGGCAGATACAATCAGGTATCTGCGTTACCTCTCTGCATCAGACAGTGAAAATCCACTGAAGTTCGTTTACTTCTATCAGATGGCGTTCGATGCTCCAATACGTGAACGTGCTTTTGACCCTATCGAGAACAGGCTTGCAGCCAACACTCGAATCTTCGCCGGTCCAAGTTCAGCCACTGATTCAACCAACTATCCTGGTGATACCAAGATTGTCGGCGACAATGACTCGATAACAATCCAGCTCTATCATATCCAGCTCAAAGGTGCTCCGCTGGATTTTGCCCATACTGCATACACCCTTGCCGTCTATTATCCGGACAAGATGGCTGCTACATATTGCTCAAATGAGCAATACGCCATCGATGACGACGATGATGAGGACGATGAAGAATAATATACCACTATGACACAGGCCCGCTCATTATTCAACCAATTCAGAGAGATTCGAGGTATCAGTCAATCAGAAGACCGATATACCGTTGTTTCACTTCCTGAACTCAAGCACAAGATAGGAGTGTCCCCAGAAGGGCACCCGAAATTCTTTGTCTGCACCAACAACTCTCCGGCAACAGTACAAAATGTCGTAAGAGAGCTGCTGTCCGTTGAATATAGCGTGCCATGCCAGTTGAAAGATAATGAAGGAAACCTGCATTCCGGGTACTATTCCATAATCACGCTCCGTTCATTGGATGAAGCGCTACAGGGGTATTTTATGGAAGTCTTTTCCATGATGCTCTATAAACTACCGCCAGAGCCTTCAAAACGTGAACTCTCGATTGATATCGAGAATCTGATAGCCATATTCTCTGCGCTTGTTGCTCCTCCAAAAAAGAAACTCCAGGGTTTATGGGCCGAACTTCTTGTTATTGAGCAGAGCACACATCCGGAGGTCCTTATCAGCGCCTGGCATTCTTCGCCTTCAGCCAAATACGATTTCACTTCTGGCCGCGATAAAATAGAGGTTAAAAGCACCTCATCAGAGGATAGAGTTCATCGTTTCGCTCTTGATCAACTCAATCCATCAGCAAATTCACGCCTTTTGATAGCATCTACAATCGTGAGAGAATCCGGGCCAGCATGCGACGGACTTTCTGTCAAAGGCCTGTATGACAAGATTTGTACACGAGTGTCGGCCATAAACTCCAAGTTGAGGCTCTACACGGTTATCGCAGAAACCATCGGTACCGATATCGATAAATTCGAGAAGATGTACTTCGATTATACTTCCGCTGTGGATAGCCTTGAGTTCTATGACTATCACGATGTACCAAGCATCAACAAGGACGCAGTAAGCAATCTTGTAACGGAAGTGAAGTTCAGCAGTAACCTTGAAGGGCTGATAGATGTCAGAAAACCTGAATCTAATTTTGACATCGACTCCAGCGAACTCTTTAAAAGCATCCGATAGCGTATGGCACAGAAAATAGAAAGACAAGAACTCCTGAATATCTTTTTCCGCTCAATGGGTGGTACTCCATTCCAGTTCATTGAGGGCAAGAATCCATTCCGTATCGAATACTTTGGCAAAGAGTATTATATCTACATCAAGAACCTGTCTTCAGCACACTTTTCCAACCCGGATGTATGGCGTGCCCAGCTGCCTATACGTGAAGATTTTGCCAATCTTGCAGAGCAAGATATCGACTTCATCATGTTCGGCTATGATGCCGACAATGAGGTTTATACCTGCTGGAATCCTACATGGGTTAAGCAGCGCCTGAATAAGGCAGAGAGTGTATCGCTATACTCACGTCTTTCTCTTCAGCAGGAGGCGGCAAGCACTCACCAACTCAAAAGACTGGACCTCAGCAACGATGGCGAAGTTATCGCATTCCCACAGGAGATGATCAGTGTTGTCCTTATGGGCATCCAGAACTTCTTCCGGAATACAGGTGACTATGTCGCCATGGGATCAAAGAAAAGAGTTGAAGCCAATGAGGCGTACAGAATCTTCTCGGACGCAAAGAATATCCCTCTCTTTGCCGATTACATGAGCAAGGAAGGCAAGTCTCAGAGTACAATCAGCACATATTGCCGTTGCATGAAGAATCTTCTCAACGACAACTATATCACGAAATACAGGAAAGTGTTCCTTGCTTGCGATTCATTGAGTGAGTACCCTTCAGTAGTAGAAGAGTTCTTTACCAATGATGATGTCAAGAATATGAATGACAAGTCCCACATGCAGTATTCCGCTGCAATGAGTGCCTACATTGAATATCTCATTCAGGGAGAATCCGTTGAAACCGAGGATGAAATGCTTCCTTTTGATGCACCTGCAGATCAGACCTCAGCCGGACCTGCCTCAACAGAGACAACAGAACTTACAGATTTCGACGTGTTCTGCGACTTGAACACAGTTCATGCATTCGAAGCTTATCTTGGAAAGAAGGACTACCTTCACAGTACAGTTCGCAGATATGCGCGTGCAGTTGAGTTCCTGCTCAAGAACGGCTGGATAGACAGATATAAGGACCTCTTTACATCATGTAGCAGTTTCGCAGAATACAACAAGGCTGCTGACGTCTTCTTCAAGAAGCCCGATGTATTTGACCTTAATGAACAGCGTCACCACGACTACTCAGCAGGTCTCCGTCAGTACATTCTCTATCTCGTCTCCACTGATGACCGAGCCATTCCAGAGCAGATCAGCAAAGAAGTTCTCAGTGGGGTAAACATTCCTGATGAAGAGCCTATAGAGCAGCCAACTGTAGAAGAAAATATCGACTGGGAAGCAGAATACACTGATGCAAATGGTAAGCTTACCAAGATTGCCAATCCGGAACTCCTTGAGAAAATCAGACCATTCCTTGATACCGAATATCAGGAATTGACAGCGGCCCTCACCGCTATTGATGAATTCTATGGAGGCCGTTTTGCCAACATGCAACTCTTTGAGTGGGGCAAACTAATTTCAGCTATTGATTGGACACAACCGATTGGCCAACGTCCACGTCCTCAGATTGTTCGCACTACACCAGGACGCAAAAGATTCAAACTCAAAGTCGAGTACCCAAACGGTAAGGTCCTCGATTATGATTCAGTGGCCAACACTTATGTAGAGGTAATAACAGACTTCTATCCTGACCTCATCGCCGAAATGGGTATCGAGCATGCGGGCGTCAACATTGTCTCAAAGACACTCGATGACAAGTACGGCAAATATCAGCGTCCTATTGATGGCGGCTGGTATGTCATGACCAATTCGCCTACAGAAGCAAAGATGAGAGACATTCAGAGCATCTCAGACGAACTTGGCCTTGATCTGAAGGTTTCCCTCATTGCTCTCGATGGAGGCGAAATAGAGGATACGCCCGAAGATGCGGACACTGACCTCAAATCATCAGATAGATGCAAAGTCAGAGTGACATTCCCTGACGGAAGAGTTATTTCACCGTCCCGAGTTCTTGAGGCGCTTATCGACGTGGTGAACTATGCCGGTCCCGAAAAGGTACGCGAACTCAACATCATGTGGTGCGGAGACAACCTGATACTCAAAAATCCTAAACCACGATATGAGAAGCCTTGCAAACCGGTTAACGGCGGCTGGCTTGTCAATACTTGCTCGGACACCCAGACCAAATATGAGCAGATTCGCTATATTTCAAATGCTCTTGGGCTTGATCTGAAGGTGGATATGCTTTCTGGAATAGATGGCTCGGTCGTTGCCGTTGAGGAATCCGAGAACCAGGAATTCAAAGGATGGCAGAAAATCAAGGTCACATATCCGGATGGCCGAACCAGTATGCCAAACAAAGCTTTTGAAGCGCTTGTAGAAGTGGTTAAGTATGCTGGAGCAGAGCGAGTTCACAACCTTCACCTCAAGTACTTTGGTGACAACCTTGTATGCCGCAAGCCAATTCACTCCAAATATGAGAAAGCTTGCAAACCGGTTGGTGACGGTTGGCTCGTAAACACCTGCTCAAGCAGTGCCAGGAAGGTGCAGCAGATCGAGGAAATCTCCGATGCTCTTAATCTCGGGATAAAAGCGGAAATCTGCTAAGAAATTCCGTAACTTCGCGGTAGGAATCAGAGAGCTGCACCAAAACCATGCAGCCCTATGACAATCCTTCTTGACCCCGGCCACGGTAACAATACCCCTGGCAAACGCAGCCCCGACGGCCGCTTCCTTGAATACCGTTTCAATCGCGAGATAGCATCCCGCCTCAACGCCCGACTTCTCCAGCTCGGATATGATTCACGCATCATAGTTCCGGAACAGGAAGACATCCCACTTGCCGAACGCTGCCGCCGCGTCAACGCCGTCTGCCAGACCCTCGGCAAAGAAAACGTCATTCTCATCTCCATCCACGCCAACGCCTCAGGCAATGGCTCCCAATGGATGAAAGCCCAAGGCTGGAGTGCCTATACATCCAAAGGTCAAACCAAAGCAGACATACTTGCGGAATGCCTCTATGATGCCGCCGCTGCAAACCTTCCCGGCAAGCGCATCCGCACCGATTCCTCCGACGGCGACCGTGACTGGGAAGAGAACTTCTACATTCTTCGCCACACCATTTGCCCGGCCGTCCTCACCGAGAATTTCTTCTATGACTCCAAAGACGATCTTGCCTTCCTCGAATCCAAGGAAGGCAAGCAGGCCGTTTTGAAGTTACATGTTGACGGGATTACAAATTACCTCGCCCTGTCTGCACAATAATATTTGGGAGCATCGGCAAATATCTGTAAATTTACAACCCGAAAATGTTGAATATCGATATGGAAAACAAAGAACTTGTAGAATTTGATGCGAATCTGGAGCGTGAGTTTGCGTATATAGACTCTCTGATTTCATCACACACCAATATGGCCATTGCAAAGGTCAATGCTGAAGCTTTGCAGACTTACTGGGAGGTTGGAGCTTTCATATCGGAGAAATTGAAGAGCGCACAGTGGGGTGATCATGTTGTAAGTGAACTCGCTGATTACCTGAAGCGCCATAATCCTAAGCGCAGAGGTTACAGCAAGCGAACCTTATATAATTCAGTGCGTTTATACGAAACTTACTCATCACCTGCATTTTCCGAGATTATCGAGCGCTTGCAACTGAGCGAATTTGTGCAATCGCAAACTGCACAATTGCAATATCAGAATGAATCAAGCGTAATTGTGCAATCGCCAATTGCACAATTACCAGCGGTCACACTGCCATCTATTCTTTGCTTGACAACCTACACCAATCACATGGAAATCCTTAACAGATGCCGTGATTATGATGAAAGGGTTTTCTATATTCTGTATGCAGCCCATCAGCATCTAAAGGTAGAGGAACTCAAGCGTTGCATTGTAAACCAGACATTTGATGCCTTGATGTCCAAGGACAAACAGATGAACTCTGCTCTCCTCACACAATATTCCGGTGTCGAGTATATGCTCAAGGATCGGGTTCTGTTGGATTTCCTCAATCTGAAAGAAAAACATACAGAGCCTCAACTGCACGACTCACTTGTAAAGCAGATGAAACAGTTTGTCCTGGAACTTGGCAAGGACTTCATATTCATCGATGACGAATACACTGTGCAGGTTGGCAATAAGAGAAAACGCATAGATTTGCTCTTCTACCATCGTGCCCTGCAATGTCTAGTAGCAGTGGAACTGAAAGCTGTTGATTTCAAATCTGAATTCGTAAGCAAGATGGATTTGTATCTCGAAGCACTGGACCGAGACTACAAACGCCCTAACGAAAATCCTTCTGTAGGCATTATTCTCTGCCCTTCAGCAGACAAAGCAGAGGTGGAATACAGTCTCAACCGCAGCATGAGCCCAACAATGGTGGCAGAATACAAACGTGTTCTGATTCCTCGGGAGGTAATGAAACGGTCTCTTGCCGAATTTTGTGAGTTCCTCAAGAAGGAATATTAAACAACATGCCTTCCTCGAATCCGAAGAAGGCAAGCAGACTTTTATACCGTTGTATGTAGGTGGCATCATCGAGTATATTACCCGTTCCTGGAATCACAGGAAGGACAGGCGAGGATTGTTGAGGCTTTGATGAAGGGAGTGGGAAGGTATGTCAGTATGTAGCTACCTGAAGAATGCTATATACAACAAGAATAATGCGCCGATTACTGGTAAGAATACAACGGCAAACACTCCTGTTTCATTATACGAGCGATTTCTTCTTTCGTGTAACAGCAGACGGCTACAATTGGAATCTACTCTTTATATCCACGATACCCGTAGCAATCTAAAGGCCTTGTAAGCATATCTGCTGGCAGGGGCTTCTCAACACCTGGTTCCAAGTGTTTATTGATGATGTCGGCCATATCTTTAATCTTGGCCATTTTGTCGGCAGCGAAATAAATGACATAGCATTCCATACGGAGGGCGAAGCCATTCCTGCAAGTTATTCTGTGAAGAAGGTTATCCTTTGAAATGCCGTAGTATTCGTTCTTATCAACCGGCATTGCATATTTTGATTCAAGGATTTCTGCGAGCTCCTTGCTGAAAGACTCAAATGCCTTGGTATCAGTCACCGTATTGAATGGTCCTTCACATGCTGACTCATTTTTCTTGTTGAAGCAGATATGCACCTTATGCTGCCTTGTCTTGGGCCCGATACAAAAGGCCATGGGGATAACCCATGAATCCGGTTGTGAAGAAAGTCTCTCTATATCTTCAAGAAACATCTCTACGTGCTCGTTCTGATGAGGATCCGTGATATTGTAGAAAGAGACAGGTCTATCTAGATCAAGTTCAATTTCTTTAGCTACATAGTTGAATCCACCTATCTTCGCCAAATGATATGCAACCCAGCCCGTTATTGGCTCATCATGGCCGGAGGTGCTGACAAGAGTCACTTTAGATCCACGGTCTATGCAGCAGCCGTATGGACGGTTGTGCGGACAATTGACCACAACAACACTGTCTGCAGGAGCATCTTCGGTATTATAGGCCTTGGAAAGGTTATACAGATGAAATTCACTTGATGCCTTCACTGCATCGATCACTTCGTTCTTCTGGAGATATTGTTTTACGAGCAGATTAGGCAGTGGCTTGTATGCAGGCACATAGAAAAGATTGGTATACTGCGTGTCTTTTTCCCAACGGAACGAGTGGCGCAGACGCTCGATATCGGCCTCTATCTTCTCCTGTGCGCGTGTATCCTCAATCACTTCTATGAATCCAGAGCCAATCAGTCCGGCCGGCACGGCGAAGATCGCAATACCCAACGCACCTACCAGAGCTGCGATTATGTTGCCCCACACCGTAACAAGAGGGACTTTTCACGCATGGCAACTATTTCGTTTTCCCGGCTTTGCAGTTCGGTTTGTA